>Ga0351941_1022_pt2 | contig 57502 bp, 53 predicted proteins | sample TotcelHT113001N9_FD_206853 | JGI IMG/M metagenome (GOLD analysis project Ga0351941, IMG submission 206853) | Enriched cells from coal bed in the Powder River Basin, Montana, United States - Total cells T11 rep2 HSBNCT.T11.300.1.N9 ...
AAAATATGGTATGATACTATTAGAAAATATTGGCGGAGGTACAAGCAAATGATCAAGACGGAAGCGTATGAAATGATGAACGCGAATCTTGGATTTTTTCTGGCGACGTGTGAGGACGGGCAGCCCCATGTGCGGGGCATGATGCTGTACCGCGCAAACGAGGACGGCATATTGTTCCATACCGGGACTATGAAAGACGTTTACGTACAAATCATGAAAAACCCGAGGGTGGAGATGTGCTTCAACGATTTTAAGGCGGGCGTGCAGCTGCGGGTGGCCGGGAAGCTGGAGCCGGTGGACGACAACGTTCTGAAGGATGAGATTGCCGAGCATCCGACCCGCGGGTTTGTGAAAGCATGGCGGGAGGGCGGTGTTTTTAAGGATTTTTACGCCGAATTCGTTGTGTTCCGGATGAGGGGCGGACGCGCGGCCGTCTGGTCCATGGACAGGAATTTTGCGCCCAAGGAAACCTTTGAGCTATAAAGATTTATAAACACCTTTTAAGAAAGAAAAGCCTGGCAAACGAAAAACGATCGCCGGATATTTGACAAAATCGATTTGAACATTTAAAATATTTACGGGAATGAGGTTCTCCCCGGCCCTTGGCCGAACCGCGCATTTGACGCCGATGACTTCTGATTTTTTGAACGGAGGAATCGGCTTTTTATATGGAGTTTGCATTAAGGAGAGACGGGATGCGCATGTACGTCTTTATTGCTGCGGGCGGCGCTTTGGGTGCGCTGCTGCGCCATGCTCTTACCGCGCCGGAGTTGCAAAACATTTGGGCGCCCATTTTTGCCGGTACGCTGACCGTGAATCTGGCGGGATGTTTTGCGCTTGCCTTTTTCCTGACGGTTTCGCTTGAGGTGCTGCATATAAGCCCGCAGCTGCGGCTCGGAATTGCGACCGGGGTGCTGGGCTCGTTCACAACTTTTTCGGGCATATGCCGCGAGACGGCTGGTTTGCTATCCCAGGGATTGTACGGGTCCGCAGCCGCATACATACTGCTGACTGTCGTTTGCGGGTTTGGAGCGACGTATCTGGGTGTCGTTTTTGCGCGGGCATGGGTGCGCAGAAAGACAGGGGCCGCAAACTGTACGGACTTGCCGGAGAACGGGGAAGAATAGATGGAGATTGTATTGATCGGCATCGGCGGCGCGGCGGGGAGCGTTGCGCGGTATTCCATTGGCAGATGGATCGCGCAGCGGGGATCCGGCGGTTTTCCGTGGAGTACGTTTTTCGTGAACGCGACCGGCGCGGTGCTGTTGGGGCTGGTGGTCGGCTTTAAGCCTGGAGCGAACACGGAGTATTTGCTGGCCGAAGGGTTTTTGGGCGCGTATACGACTTTATCCACATTTATGTACGAAGGGTTTGAACTGTTCCGCGGCAACGAGAAGAAAAACGCAGTACTCTACATTTTGTTTGCGCTGGCAGTCGGGATCGCGGGTTATTTTGCGGGCGCGGCCTTGGCCGCATGCCTGATATGAAAGGGGATCAAAAGATTATGACTGGCAAATGCAAGCTTTTGAAAATCGTTGTAAACGAGGATTCCGTATGCAAGGGGAATAGCCTGTACATCGCCGTGGTGTCAAGGCTGAAGAGCCTGGGCGTGGCCGGGGCGACCGCGGTGCGGGGCATTGAGGGTTACGGCAGGCGCGGGCACATTAACACCGAGAGGATACTCGATCTGAGCGCAGGGCTTCCCGTTGTGATCGAGGCCGTGGACAGCCCCGAAAAAATCGAGGGTGTTCTGCACGAGATCGAACAGATGCTGGGCGGGGGACTGATATTTACGATGGACGTTGATGTGATAAAATAAGTCACTGCACGCTTTTTTCGTGTTTTAAACGGCGGGGGGACGCAAGGCCGTACGCGGCGGTCCCGGATGCCTGCGGCTGGCCCAGGGGTTCGAACACTTTCCTAAAATGGTAGCCGTATATGGAAAGGGAAACGGCCATGGGAAAGGCCGAGGGCCTGTTAAAGAGAGACCAGAATAAAAGTCCCCAGAAATGGGCGCGTTCACGGCCTAAAAGTCCCAGGCGGAAGACGGCCTTGAAAAAGGCGCCGATGTTTTCGGGACACAGGCGGGCGGGCAGCCGGAGAGGCCGGTATTCCCTTAAAAAAGTTTTGACCCTTTTGTAATACTGGGCGGGGGCGTAGATCGTGCTGATGATTTCGCGGTACCCCGCAAGCAGAGTATTGACGTTCATGCGGGGCATAAAGTTGATGGACAGGTCCGTATTGTTTCCGCTGAAATCGGAGGATATGCGGCCTTCGCTTTTCAAACGTTCGTACAGGCGGGTGCGGCGGGGCGCGTTTAAAAGCCCGACCATGGCGGTGACGATGCCGCTTTCCTGTATGAAGCGGATGAGGCGGTCGAATATGTTCGGGTTGTCGCTGTCGAAGCCCACGATAAATCCGCCCTGGACCTGCAGCCCCATGCGCTGCATTTTCTTAACGTTTTCGAGCATGTCCCGGTTCTTGTTCTGCATCTTATTGCATTCGGTGAGACTTTTTTCGTCCACCGTCTCGATGCCCACGAAAACCGATTTGAAACCGGCGCGGACCATCAAACGCATAAGGCCTTCGTCGTCCGCAAGGTTGATGGAAACCTCGGTCAAAAAGTCGAAGGGGTAGTTTTTTTTGCGCGTCCAGTCGATCAGCCGGGGCAGGACCTCTTCTTTGAGTTTTTTGCGGTTGCCGATGAAATTGTCGTCCACGAAAAACACGCCGCCCCGAAAGCCCGTCTTATAGATGGCTTCAAGTTCCGCGATCACCTGCCCCGCGGATTTGGTGCGGGGCGTGTGGCCGTACAGGGAAGTGATGTCGCAGAACTCGCAGTCGAACGGGCAGCCGCGCGAATACTGGATGTTGAGGCAGGCATAATCTTTTGTGTTGATCAGCTCCCAGGCAGGGACGGGCGTTTTGGAAAGGTCCGCCCATCCGTTTGCGTCGTATACGTGTTTTGGGCAGTTGTTTTCAATGTCGGCAACAAACGCCGGGATGGTAAGCTCGCCTTCGTTTAAGAGCAGGTGGGTCGCGCCCGCAAACTCGAACGGATCGGAGGACACCAGCGGGCCGCCGATGACCGTTGTGACGCCAAAGCGCCGGCAGCGGTCCAGCACGATTTTGGCCGACCTGCGCTGGATGTCCATCGCGCTTATAAAAACATAATCTGCCCAGAGGAGGTCTTCGTCATCAAGGGCGCCGACGTTTAAGTCCACCAGTTTTTTATCCCAGTCTTTGGGGAGCATGGCGGCCACCGTTAAAAGTCCCAGGGGGGTCATGCCCGATTTTTTTGAAATAAATGTAAGGGCGTATTTGAAACTCCAGAATGTTTTTGGGAATTCGGGGTATACGAGCAGCGCACGGGCGGACCCGCCTTCGATATGACGGATGAGTTTGCTTTTGCGGTCGGTCATACTAAAAAGTCTCCTTTTTATTTATATGATGTATAAAGGGAGAGGAAAACATTCATAAAAATATAAATTAGTTTGAAATTTCTAAAATAGAATACACTACTTAAGATTTCCGGAAAAGGGACGTTCCCGTGCAATTCGGGAAAAAATTCCCTTTCATATTTCAAAGCGCGCGGGCGCAAGATAGCATTAAACATAAAAGCGAGGGAAAAAACATGAGAATAAAAAAACCGGTGGAGAGCCAGAAAACCGCGCCCTGGGCCAATATCGAGCGGACAAAGGCACTGTCCAACGTCGCTTTGCCGAACGATATTATGGCAATGGAGGCCAAGGAGTATGTGGATGAGAACGAGAAATGACCGAATGTGTAAAAGCGCGCGGTGTGATTTTGTAAGCAAAACAGGGGGAACGGGCCTGTTTTTGTTTGGTCTCCCCCCGCGGGGTTTATTATATACGCATACATAAGAAGACCACAGGAGGCCGATTATGAAAAAACAAACCATCGTTGCCGTTATACTGTGCATTATGACGGTTTTACTGGCGGCATGTTCCCCGGCGGACAAGGCCGGCGGCAGCGCCGCGCCGTCCGCTGCGCAGACAGTGAGCCCATCCGTGCAGGCGCAGCCCACGGAACCGAGTGGCGAGCCGGACGTAACCACCGCGCCGACAACTGGCGCAGAAATGAATACGGGCGCGATAGACCTGGGGAGGGTTTCGTTTGCCGGGGATTTCGACGAGTTCTTTGGCGGAGACGCGAAAGCGGCGCTGCAAAGAATGGAGCCGATACTGCTTGCGGCCGCGCAGGCGGCCTATGCCAGCCGCGATATCATGATGGGGACGCCGGATGCGGCTTCGCAGTGGGCGGTGATGTACCAGTACCTGAACACATACGGCGACGCTGATTTTGCACAACAGGAGGACGGCACATTGATGGTCGGGCAGGACAGCATGCTTTCGCTGTTCCGTTCCATATTTGGCGCGGATGCGGCGCTGCCCGAACTTAAGACGGATTACAACATACGGTATGACGCTTCCGCGGAGCAGTATTTGATTGGCCGCTCCGACTTTGGCGAGGTTACGTTTGCAATGACCGACCTTGCGCTGAGCGACACGGCGGCGTTTATAACGCTGACCGCAGACGGCGGGAGCGGCGCGCAGTTTGATGTGATGATTGAGATAACGCCGGGGGCGGACGCAAAGTATGGATACAGTATCCTGCAGATCACCCAATTGTGCGGATACACATGATCGTAAATATGTGCCGCATGCTGCGGTAAAAGGAAACCAACGATAAAAAGACTGCGGCCATAAACCGCAGTCTTTTACTGTTTATGTTTGTGGTTTTTTTACCCCGCTTTTCATGCCATCCCGAAGATTGATATTTTTTTTGGGACCCCGGTTTTTTCTAAGAAAGGCGGCAAAACATCAGGAATCCCCGGAGAGTTTCTTATACGCTTCCCAGCGTTCTCTGGCCTGCTGTCCGGCGGCGGCGAAGAGCTGCTCCGCGGTATCAGGGAAGGTGTTTTGAAGCTGGGAGTAGCGGATCTCGCCCATGAGGAAATCCCGGTAGGAGGCGGCAGGTTCTTTTGAATCCAGACGGAAGGGGTTTTGGCCTTCATCCGCGACGCGGGGGTCATACCTGTAGAGGTGCCAGTATCCGGCGTCCACCGCCTTTTTCTCCTCATGGACGCTCCCGGCCATGCCGGCCTTGATGCCGTGGCTGATGCAGGGGGCGTACGCGATGAGAAGGGAGGGGCCGGGATAGCTTTCGGCTTCCAGTATGGCCTTTAAGGTATGGTTCATATCCGCGCCAAGGGCGATCTGGGCCACATAAACATTGCCGTACGTTATAGCCATACGGCCGAGGTCTTTTTTGCGGGTGGGTTTGCCCTTAAAGGCAAACTTGGCGACCGCGCCGGCGGGGGTGGATTTGGACGCCTGGCCGCCCGTGTTGGAATATACCTCTGTATCCATAACGAACAGGTTGACGTCCTCCCCCGAAGCCAGAACGTGGTCCACTCCGCCGTAGCCGATATCGTACGCCCAGCCGTCCCCGCCGATCATCCATACCGAGCGCTTTTCAAGATAATCTTTCAAAGAGAGGATATCGCGCACGTTGGGGTCTTTTAAGGCGTACTGTTTTAAGAGTTTTTTAACAGTGAGGGCGGCGTTCAGGGACGCGGGACCGTCGTCCATGACGGAAAGCCAGTTTTGAAGGGCAGTCCTGAGATCATCCGCAAGGGGACCGTCCAACGCCTTGCGCGTAAGCTCCGCAAGACGGCTGCGCAATTGCTGATACCCGAGGTACATGCCGAAACCGTATTCCGCGTTGTCCTCAAACAGCGAGCTTGCCCAGGCCGGGCCGCGGCCGGCCGCGTTTGCCGCATAGGCCATGGAAGGGGCGCTCGCGCCCCAGATGGAGGAGCAGCCGGTGGCGTTGGCGATCATCATACGGTCCCCGAAAAGCTGGGTCAGCAGCCGGATATAGGGCGTTTCCCCGCAGCCCGGGCAGGCGCCGTTGAACTCCATCAGCGGCCGGACCAGTTGGCTGCCTTTGACGGTATTGCGCGGTGCCTTGTCCGGCTTTTCCGAAAGAGTTGCGGCAAAATCCCAGTTTTTATTCTGGGCCTGCATCTCGGGCGGGGCGGGCATCATAATGAGGGCTTTGCCCTTGGCGGGGCAGACGTCCGCGCAGTTGCCGCAGCCTGTGCAGTCCATGGGGCTGACCTGCACGCGGAGATGGTAGGGCTCGAGACCGCGTCCCATTGCCTTTTTGGTCAAAAAGCCATCGGGCGCGCGGGAGGTTTCGTCTTCATCCAGCAGGAACAGGCGGATGGTGGCGTGCGGGCAGACATAGGAGCAGCGTCCGCATTGGATGCAATTGCCGATCTGCCACTGGGGCAGGGTGGGCGCGATGCCGCGTTTTTCGAAAGCCGTCGTCCCCGGCGGGAACGCGCCGTCTTCCATTCCAAGAAATGCGCTGACCGGGAGGCTGTCTCCCTGCTGGGCGGACATTGGCCGAAGGATGTTTTTGATGAAATCCGGCTCGTCTGAAGCCGGGACAGGCTCCCTTGGGGCCTTGGCCCAGGCGGGCGGGACGTCTACTCTGACCAGTGCGTCAATCCCCCGGTCCACCGCCTGATTGTTCATCTGAACGATGTTTTTGCCTTTGCGGCCGTAGGATTTCTGTATGGATTCCTTTAAAAATTTAACCGCGTTTTCAAGGGGGATGATGTTCGCCAGCTTGAAGAAAGCGGCCTGCATGACCATGTTGATGCGGCTCCCGAGGCCGATATCCGACGCGATGGTCTCCGCGTCGATGATATAGAAGTTTATATTCTTTTGGGCGATCTGTTTTTTCAGCTCCGAGGGCAGATGGCGGCCGATATCCTTTACCGAAAACGCGCAGTTCAAAACAAAGGTGCCGCCCTGTTTGATACCGGCCAGCAGGTCGTAGTGACCTAAAAACGACTGGTTGTGGCAGGCGATGTAGTCTGCGTTATGGACATAGTAGGGCGAGCGGATAGGCGCGCGGCCGAAACGCAGGTAGGAGATGGTTGTGCCGCCGGATTTTTTGCTGTCGTATGCGAAATACGCCTGCACGTTGAGATCCGTATGGTCGCCGATGATCTTGCAGGCCGATTTATTCGCGCCCACCGTGCCGTCCGACCCCAGGCCCCAGAACTTGCAGGCCACCGTGCCGTCCGCCGGCGGGGTATAGGTTGTGTCTTCGGGCAGGGAGATGTGGGTTAAGTCGTCCGTGATGCCGATGGTAAAACCGCTTTTAGGGCTTTCGGATTCGAGGTTGTTAAAAACCGCGAGTATCTGGGAGGGCGGGGTGTCCTTGGACCCCAGGCCGTAGCGCCCGCCTATGATGAGGGGGGCGTCTTTGCGGCCGGCGTACTGCGCCGCCACGTCCAGAAACAGCGGTTCGCCGGGCGCACCCGGCTCCTTGGTGCGGTCCAGCACCGCGACGCGGCGCGCGGAGGGAGGCATGGCCGCGAAGAAATATTCCCGGGAAAAGGGCCGGTACAGGCGCACCTGCAGCAGCCCTGTTTTCTGCCCTTTGGACATGAGATAATCCACCGTTTCTTTCGCGGTGTCGCATACCGAACCCATGGCGACGACCACATCCTGGGCATCCGGCGCGCCGTAGTAGTCGAAGGGTTTGTATTTTCTGCCGGTGAGGGCGGCAAGTTTGTCCATATATTTTTCTACGTTGCCCGGCGCGCGGTCAAACCACGGGTTCTGTACCTCGCGCCCCTGGAAGTAGATGTCCGGGTTTTGGGCCGTGCCCTTGATGAGGGGATGGGCGGGACTTAAAGACCTGTCCCGGAAATGCTGCAGGGCGTCCTTGTCCACCAGTTTTGCAAGGTCCGCGTAATCGATGTCTTCTATATTCAGATATTCGTGGGAGGTGCGGAAGCCGTCAAAAAAGTGTATGAAGGGAAGCGAACAGGCGATGGCCGCGAGGTGCGCGACGCAGCCCAGGTCCAGCGCTTCCTGCGCGTTGGCCGAGGCCAGCATGGGCGCGCCGGTCTGCCGGCAGGCCATGACGTCCTGGTGGTCGCCGAATATGGAAAGCGCGTGCACCGACAGCGCGCGGGCGGACACGTGCAGCACCCCCGGGAGAAGTTCTCCCACCATTTTATAAATGCTGGGGATCATTAAAAGCAGGCCCTGGGAGGCCGTATAGGTGGCGGTGAGCGCGCCGGCCTGGAGGGAACCGTGCATCGCGCCCGCCGCGCCGGCTTCCGACTGCATCTCCACCACCCGGACGCTCTGGCCGAATATGTTTTTCTTGCCCTGCGCCGACCATTCGTCCGTAACCTCCGCCATGGGGGAGGAGGGGGTGATGGGGTAAATGGCCGCCACCTCCGTAAACGCGTACGCCGCCATTGCGGCTGCGGTATTGCCGTCTATGGTGATTTTATTGGACATAAAACTGACTCCTTACAACATTGATGGTTTTATTATTTGTAGAAGATGCTTTTTTATCACAAAAATGACTGCTTCTGCTGTAAAAACGGCTTGTAAAATTTTATTTGAATATCTCCGGGTCCATGAGCTTTAATTCCCGGGAAATAACGGGCGTGAATTCCATATAGGGGAGGACGTGCGTTTCCAAATCTATACCGGGGGCGATTTCGGTTAACAGCAGGCCTTTTTCCGAGAGGATGAAAACGCAGCGCTCGGTGATTAACAGCACCTGCTGGCCGGATTCGCGCGCGTAATTCGCGCTGAATGTGACCTGCTCGACGGATTTTTTGAATTTCTTGACGCTTCCCTCGCTGTCGATCACCAGCCGGCCGCCCTCCGTATGCGTTTTTAAACCTTTGGCGGTGAAGGTTCCCATGAAATACAGGCGGGGGGTGGACTGGGTGATGCAGATGAAGCCGCCGCAGCCCGCGACCCGCGGCCCGAAGCGGCTGACGTTGATGTTGCCCGCCGGATCGACTTCCGCGATGCCCAGGAACGCCTGATTAAGGCCGCCGCCGTGGTAGTATTCGAACTGCTGGTGCTGCCATAAGATCGCCTCCGGCTTGAAGGTGCAGCCGAAATCCAGGCCGCCCATGGGGTAGCCCCCAATGCCGCCGGCCTCCACCGTGAGGGTGAAATCGCCGTTGCCCCGCTGCCCGGCGATCTGCGCGATGCCTTCGGGGATGCCGATGCCCAGGTTGATGACCGCGCCCGGCATCAGCTCGTTTGCCGCGCGGGCCGCGATGATATACCGCTCGCCCGTGGGCATGTCTTTGGCGTCCATTTCGGCCGAATCGTCTTCGCTGACGTAGGCCGGATTGAAATTGAAGTTTGCCGACTGCTTGTGGTTAGCCGGATTGCTGACCGGGATCACATAATCCACCAGCACGGAGGGAAGGCGCACCTCGTGCGGGGAGAGGGCGTCCACGATTTTTTCCACCTGCACGAACACCCTGCCGCCCGACGCGCGGCAGGCCTGCGCCATGGAAAGGGCGTCCACCCATGCGGCTTCCCGCCCCATGGAGATGTTGCCCCGTGCATCCGAATACGTGCCGCGCAGCACCGCGTAGTCTACCTTGAAGGGTTTATAGCGGATGTAGTCTTTGCCGCCGATTTGTATGATCTCGTTTAAATCTTCTTTGGTGCGCGCGTTTAGTTTGCCGCCCGATATACGGGGATCGACAAAGGTATGCAGCCCGATTTGGGTGATGTGGCCCGGACGGCGTCCCGCGATATCCCGCATGAGCATGCTCATCACGCCCTGGGGAAAATTATAGGCTTCGATGGATTCTTCCACGATCATCTTCTGCAGTTTGGGCATTAAATTAAGGTGTCCGGTTATAAGCCTTTTGATAAGCCCTTTATGCGCGAGGTGGTTGAGGCCGCGTTTTCCCGCGTCCCCCACGCTGGTGGAGGATACGATGGTGAGGCCGGACGGCTCTCCCGTATTGAGGAACCTTTCCTCTATGCCGCGTATGATCTCTTCCGCCGCCGCCGCCATGATGAATCCGTTGAACGCGACCGCGGAATCGTTTTTTATGACGTCTGCCGCCTGTTTGGCCGTTATGATCTGCATTGTTTTCCTCCGTATGGTTTCGTCATACTATTATGGCAACACACGGGGGATTTTTCAAGAATAATTTTTGCCGTGAAAGGCATATAAATAGCATACCGATTTTGTGAGGGAGAGACCGTATGCAGAGCAGGATCGTCAATCCTTATGGCAAATACGATTACGAACGGATGACCAGGGACTTGCAGAAACTTGAGCGCAGGTTTGATTTTATTGCCGTCTCCAGCATAGGCGGTACCTTTGAGGGCCGGGAGATTCCGGCGGTGCGCATGGGGGAAGGGGACAAGAAGATACTGCTGGTGGGGACGCATCACGGGCGGGAGTACATTACCGCCGCCTATCTGATGAAATCCATAGAGCTTCTGTGCGGTTTCTCTGCCGGAAACTATGTCCTGCAGGGGATGGAGACCGATAAAATTATGGAGGGCAAACAGTTCTGCTTTGTGCCCATGCTGAACCCGGACGGGGTGAACATCAGCATATTCGGCCCGGGCGCCGCGCAGTACCCCGAGCGGATAGAAAAGATGCGGCTGATTGGCCCTACTTACGAGACATGGAAGGCCAACGCGAACGGGGTGGATTTGAACCGCAGCTATCCCTGCCTGTTCGAGCAGAAAAGCACGCTGGTCTGCGTGCCCGCTTCGGAGCTTTTTAAGGGCGCCGCGCCGGGGAGCGAAAGCGAAGTGCTCTCGCTGATGCACCTTTGCGATTCACAGGGTTTTACGCTGGCGGCGTCTTTTCACGCGAAGGGGGAGGAGATCGTCTTCACCGACCGGAACAGCGAGGGGAAGACGCCTGAGGCCGAGCGGATTGCCCAGGCGGCGGCGGATGTGAGCGGGTATAAGGTAATGCCCCCGTCCTCCGATCCGGGCGGCTATGCCGCCGGATTTGAAAACTGGTTTCGGCAGCGGTATTTGAAGCCCTGCCTGCTGATCAGAATATCGCCGGATACCGGCGGGTTTATTCCGCACAACATGAAAGATTTCGACCGGCTGGTGTGGGACGACGCGAAATACATCATTCCCGTATTGGCATACACGCTGTGAATCTTACGAAATTGTTAAATTTGTTGTAATTGTATGTACAAAAAAGCCTGTGTATTATATAATGATATCTGTTTAACACGGTTTTTGCCATACAAGGGGTGATGTTTTGAAAAAATTTGTCGCAATATTGACCATAGCGCTTGTTTTGGCGATGCCTTTGACGGCGTTCGCGCAGGCGGCCCCTTTTGATGAATCCAAGGCAACGGCCGGAACCGTACTGCTTTTTAACGCCGATACAGGGCAGGAAATATTTTCAAAGAACCCGGACGACAGGATATACCCGGCAAGCACGACCAAACTGATGACCGTACTGGTTGCGGTGGAAAACGGGATACTGGACGAAAATGTGAAAGTGGGGGAGGAAGTGACCGCTTTTACGAAAGATTCCAGTTTAATGGGCCTGCGGGCCGGGGAGAGCATCCCGGGAGCCGACCTTGTTTACGGGATGCTGCTTTGTTCCGGAAACGACGCGGCGGCGGCGACCGCCGTGCATGTGGGGGGATCCATCGATGGGTTTGCGGACCTGATGAACGAAAAGGCCGTGGAGCTTGGGATGACGGGTTCCCATTTTGTGAACCCGCACGGGGTGCAGGACGACAGGCACTACACCACCGGGGCGGACATGAAAAAACTGGTGGAAGCGGTCTATAAAAACGAAGAGATCATGGAGATCGCCGGGGCCAAGACCTATACGGTGCAGCCCACCGACATGGTGACCGAGCCAAGGGAACTGAAAAACACCAACAAGCTTGTTTACACCGACCCTGAAAAACCGCAGGACGCGGGGTGTTATTACGATTACGCGACCGGGATGAAGACCGGCTATACCGCAGCCGCGCACGGATGCCTGGTGGCTTCCGCAAGCAAGGACGGGCTCAACCTGATTACGCTTATTTTTGACGATCCGTCCGAGCTGGGCACGGACCGCTGGGGGATGGCAAAGGACCTTTTTGACTACGGCTTTGCCAATTACAAAAACGTTTCGGCCGCCGACCTGATGAAGGATTATACCGTGACCGAAACCATTGAGAACCCTGCCGAAAACGACCCGCAGGCCGGCGTATTAAAGCTGCTGGCGCTGCCTTCGGACGACCAGATGATCATGCTTTCAATCGACCAGCTGGCCGACCTGCAGAGCGGAACGCTTTCCCTGAACCCTACGGTGAACCTTACTAGGCCGCTCAGCATTACCGGCACCGTGAATGAAGGCGACGAGTTCGGGACGGTGGAGTTTATCCTGCCCAACGGCACTCCGCTGGGCGCCGCCAAACTGGTGGCCAGCCGGGACGTGTACAAGCTGGGGGACGAAAAGCTGCAGAGCCAGGCGCTGGGCGACACAAGCATTGAGTTTTCCGACGTGGTGGACACGCTGAGCAGAAACGCCGCGGTGCTGTGGTGGCTGCTGATTCCCGCCGGGATCATTGTGTTTCTTTTGATCCGCACCATGACGGCCAGCCGGCAGGGCGGCGGCCATTACAGAAAGGCGTACGCGCCGCACCATGCCTACTACCGCCGCCCGAATTACAGGAAGATGCGGTATAAGGGAAGGTTCAGGTAAGAAGATAAAATAAAATCCGGACGGAAGTCCGGATTTTTTGTGCCTTTTTTACTTTCTCTCCCTCCGTCACGGCTGCGCCGCGCCACCTCCCTCGCCAGAGGGAGGCGCGCTTGTTTTACACCTTACAACTTAACCCAAAAAGGAATCCCCGCGCCAGGGGCCGACTTGAAGGGGGTTATGGAGGTGTCGGAGGACGTAAGGGGGGAGATGCGGAAATCCCCCCTCGTCCTCTGATAAAAGGTAAAATAATAATATATTGCATAGCAGTAAAAAAAGTTTTATAATTATGTAGAAATAGTTAAAATATGTAATATTCAACTACGCAATATATCTTGTGAGGAATTTTGTAAAATAAAATAAATTTTGAATTTTTAAAAGAATGAGAAGGGGTGTTGTTTTGGCCAATAAACAATTAGCCTATATTAATAAACAAATGCTAAAATGGGCAAGAAGCGAAACGCCTTTTGACTCTATATATGATGTTGCTTTACGTATTCAGCAGTTTACTTATGAAAAAATTCTTGCATGGGAAAATGGTGACGAATTGCCTTCGATAGCTGAAGCGAAAAAATTAGCAAATTTGTATGATGTACCATTTGCGTGTTTGTTTTATACTAAAATACCTGATAAAAAGCCAAAACCATATACCGACAGAAGAACAATGATTAATAATAATTATGGAAAAATCAGTTATGAACTTTGGAAGGAAATACGCCGAATTATATCAAATAGGGAAATTGCAGTAGAAGCTGCCCCTGAATTCATATCTAAATTTGAAAAGCTTCCGCAAGTGCAGCCAGGGGATGATGTAAAAACAGTGGCGACAAAAATACGTACATTTTTAAATTTTTCCACGCCTTTTAAATATAAATCAAAATATAATGATAGTGCATTCAATTATTTTAGAAGCATTTTTGAGCGAAAAGGCATTATGGTTGCACAAATTTCAGGTGTGTCTGTTTCCGAAATAAAAGGCCTATCGTTTTATTATAACGCCATGCCAATAATAGCTACAAATACTACTGATTGGGAACGCGCCAAAGTATTTACACTTTTCCATGAGATGGTTCACTTATTAAGAAGATCTTCATCTTTATGTCTGATTGATTTTGATGAGCGTAATGATAGTGAGGAAAAGTTGTGCGATAAAATTGCAGCAGAGGCTTTATTGCCAGAATTACAATTTAGGGAGATAGCATCGTCCATTAAAAAAGAATATAAAAGTTGGGAGAACGAATGCCTTATAAAAATAGCTGATAAATTCGCTGTAAGTACTACTGTTGTGTTGCGAAGACTATATGAATTAAAAATAATTGAGTATGATTACTATGTAAAAAGATATGCAGAATTAGCAAATGACTTTGCAGTAAAGAGGGCTCTTTTAGAAAAGTCACGTAAGATGAGCGTCCCAATAAAATATCATTATAAATATTTGAATCAGCAAGGTTATTTATTTCCCAAAACAATGTTAGCCGCTTATGCAACTGGAAACATATCCTATGGCGAAATGTGCCGTTCTTTGAATATTGACTCCTCACATATAAACAATGTTGAACAGGTGGTGATGTTCAAATGACAAATCAATGTTTTGCCATTGACGCTTGTGCTTTAATTGATGCTAGTAAGGCGTATAGTTTAAAAAAGAAATCATTTTCGCATGTATGGGAGAAGTTTTCCGAACTCTTTGAAAAAGGACGCTTGATATCCAATGTCGAAATATTAGATGAAATAAAGGATCATGATTTAAAAGAATGGATAAACAGGCATAAAGAAGCCTTTAAGCCATTAAGCGAAAAAATTCAAAAACTTACAACTGAAATTCTTTCAAAATATCCTGAACTAGTAAGAATCAGGTCAAAAAAAACAAGTTCGAATGGAGACCCATTTTTAATTGCTACTGCAATAGATAATAAATGTACAGTTATAACAAATGAACGCTCCGGTGATGAATCAACTAAAGATTATAGAATACCCAATATATGTAAAAAATATAATATAACATGCATTTCATTAAATGAATTTATTGATGAAATCTTTGATTAGAATGTACTTTAGTCAGCGATAAAATGATTACATACTAAAAGATGGCCCGCTAAAAGGGCCTTCTTTTAATCTTCGTATTTCACACAATTCTCATCATCCGCCCAAAGCCGTTCCAGCTGATAAAACTCCCGCTCCTCGTTATGAAAGATATGCACAAGAATATCGCCGTAGTCCATAACAATCCAGCGCCCTTCCCGAACACCCTCCATGCGCAGGGGGCGCACGCCCTCCCGGCCCATCTTGAATTCGACTTCTTCGGCCAGGGTGGCGACCAGGGTGGTCGACCCCGCGGACGCGATGATGAAATAATCCGCGAGGATGGTTTTTTCGGCCACGTGGATGATCAGAATATCCTGCGCTTTCTTGGCGCTGAGTAATTTTGCGATTTGTTCGGCTTTGTTTTTTATTTCCATTCTTTACCTCCATTGCGTGATTGTTCGGCCGCCGCGCGGCTGTAGTAATTGTATGCGGAAACGGTGTTGAGATCTATGGGCATATTGTGTTTAAGTATGAATTTGATGGTCATTTTGAGGGACAGAAACATGGCCAGGTCCAGATTTTCGTAGCAAAGCGGCTTGATCTTCATGGCGGCGGGATAAACCCGGCCCGGTTCGATGAGATCCGCAAGATAGATAATTTTTTCGAGGACGCTCATGGCTTCGCGGCCGGTGGTATGGTATTTGACCGCGGCGAGGATGTCTTCGTCTTGTGTTATGTGGTTTTTTTGAAGATAGACCGCCCCCGTGTAGGCATGCAGGGTCTTGGGGGAAACATACTTTTCTATGCTGTATTCCGCGGCGAGGCGGATGTTGTCCATTTCCTTGGTGACGTCGTGCACCAGGCCCGCGAAGCCGGCTTTTTGCTCGTCCGCGCCAAAGACGCGGGCAAGGTCCATCGCCGTATTCTCCACGCCCAGGCTGTGGGCGTATTTTTCTTCACTCAGGTTCTCTTTAAGAAGGTTTAAAAGCTTTTGCCTGTCATTTATATAGTCCATACTGATTGATGTATTCCTCCACCTCTTTTGGTAAATTTGCGATTGGTTTGCGGCCTTCCCTGATCGCCCGGCGGATATCCGTCGAACTGACGTTTGGCCCCGCATGGCTGCAGAGCTTGATTTTATCCCCGTACAGCGCGCGCAGGCGCTCGATTTCCGTGACGATCTGCATGAAACTGTCTCCCGGCCGCCGCATGCATATGAAATGCGTGAGATGGAATACCTGGCCGATGTTTTTCCAGGTTTGCAGCTCGAAAAGGGTGTCCGAGCCGATAATGAAATGGTATTCGTTTTTGGGCTGCATTTCGCGGAGCAGCGTTAAAGTATCCACCGTGTAGATGGCGCCGCCCCGGTCAAGCTCTATGCTGCTGACCTCCATATACGGGTAATTTCTTGCGGCGATTGCCAGCATATTGAGCCGGTGGTGCGCAGGCGCCAGGGCGGATGCGTTTTTATGGGGCGGGTTCCCGCTTAAGATCAGCATGATTTTGGAAAGGCCGAATTCGCTGTATGCTTTTTGTGCGATGTCCATATGCCCTTCGTGCGCGGGGTTAAACGTGCCGCCCAGAAGCCCTACCCGCGTGGGGCCGGGCTGCAGATGAAAACCGACTTCGTTTGTCAGCGTTTGCGTGTATTCCATAAATGTATTATAACCCTGTTTGCCCAAAAACAAAAGAAGGCAGATTAAAATTTTATGGTTTGGAAATAATCAAGGCATGGAAAGATACGTGAAAAAATACCTGAAAACAGAATATAGCAAGGGGGCTTCCCCCTTCGCGCGCATGCTGGACGTCTTCGGGCTGCGGATGGTGGTGTTTATGGCGGGGTATTTTGCCTATCTGCTGGTGACGCGGAGCCTTATAGTATCTCTCATTCTGGCGGGCATTACCACCTTTGCGGCTTCCCTGGCATTGAGCCGGATGGAACGGGCGCGGTTTGAGAAGTTTGCCCGGAAGTTTTTAGAGGGGATGCGCGAGACCGCCATGCTGGAGGAGCTGGTTATACTGCCCCGGGCCCAACGGATGAAGTTTTTTGGCGAAGTCGTCCGGCGCCAGCCGGGGTTTAAGGAAGCTGCCGTGAAAAAAGACGTGATACTGGGGAAGGACAGGTTCGCGAGGATTTTTGACCGGCATCCGGCGGTAGAGCTGACCGAACAGGATATCCTTAATTGCCTGCGTATAGCCCAGCGGGAAGGCGTGCATCAATGCCTGCTGGTGGGCGCGGCGAAAATAAGCGATGCCGCGAAAATTTTTGCGTCCGGCATGGATGGGTATGCGTTCGAATTGCTGGACAAGGAAGAGATTCTCAGCTTTGCGCGGCAGGGCGGGGTGTTGCCAAGCGAGGAACGCATTGAAGAAAAGATCGCAAACATGGTTGCCCAAAAGAAGCTGAACCTTAAAAAACTCAAGGCCGAGGTGTTCGGCGGCGGGAAGTTCAAGACCTATGTTGTGACCGCCGTTGTGATGGCGGGTTTGAGCGTTGCCCTGCGCTTCCAGCCCTACTTCCTTTCCATGGCCGCCTTCTGCGGTTTTTTGGCCGTGATGACGTATTATTATAACCCGCCGAAAAAGGCGTAAACCTTTTATTCCTTTTCTTTTAGAAAAAAGAAAAGGAACCGAAAAGAAAACCCACCGCCGATAAAAAGAAGCAGAGCAACTGAATTTTTAAAGATGACAATAAAAAACCAGCCCCTGAAACGGCTGGTTTTTTGTACAAAAAAATTCAGCTTAAATCAAAAGGAATGCCTGCGCCAGGGGCCGACTTGAAGGGGGTTATGGAGGTGTCGGAGGACGTAAGGGGGGAGATGCGGAAATCCCCCCTCGTCCTCTGACGGAAAGGATTATAAATAATATAATAATCAATTTATTTCATCATATATTTTTTCTTTACTAGAAGATAGTTTTGATTCTAAATAAATAATTAAAGGATCATAAGTAGTATCAAATTGATTTTGGTATGCTTTTTTTATTGAATACAAACTTGTTGTATAATCAGATACTATCTCTTTTAGATATCTAGGTGTTGGTGGTTCTTTAGGAGTGTTTTTGTCAGGTATGCTTATGCTAGGATGTTCTTTTCTGTAAGCCTTGTTTTCATCAATTAATTCGGAATTTTCTGCTATTGAGTTCTTAAATTTCTGATATTCTTCTTCGTACTTATTTAGCATATCTCCAACCACTTTAAAAAAGGCTGTTTCTTGTACACTAAGGTTTTCTTTAGATATTATTTTGACGATTTTTTCGATATCATCCATTAAATGCTTTGAGAAAACAATAGATTTATTTTCCATATCAAACAATGGTAGATCTTCAAAATCTTTAAGTAATAAAAGCTTTTTAATATTTAGCAGTTCATTCAGATAATCTTCATATTTTCTTATTAATTCTTCTTTTTCCAAATCTGCTTTAAGTAATTTTATCTGTCTTTGCAGTTGCTTTTTGTTATCCTTATTTGTATATCTTATCGTTAAGATTAAAGCAAATATAGTGGCTGCAGCACCTAGGATACCCCCATAATATGATAATAAATCACCAGGCCCCCATTTTGTAACATTATCACCCGATGATATAAATAAACAATTAATGATTAATGGACCAACAAAGATTAGTATAACCCAAATCACAATTAAAATAATAAATGGCAAGTAGTGTGAAAAAATATTTTTCATTACAATTCACCTTGATAATAAGAATGCGATACAAAAATATTATTGTTTTATGCAATTATAATAGAGTGCGGTTGATTAAAAAGCATAAAGAAGGGCATTGTACCCCTCTTATTAAGTATTCGTATGACTCTTGCCGGCCTTGCCCACCACGCTTTCGTAATCGAACATCTCGTCCATCTCGGTGAGTTCGTTGACCATGAACGCGCGGATATAGTCCGCGTCCTTGGAGATGGAGTGGATGTAATAGCCGTTCTTCAGATAGAACGCGACGGTGGAGCGCATTTTGGAGGCGGTGTGCAGTGCGATGGCGCACACGCCCATTTTGGCGCATTCGTCCCGCACCTTTTCCATCAAAATGCTTCCGAGACCGAGGTTGTGTGTATCCGGTGATATGGAAAAGCGGCTCAAATAAGCGATGCCTTTATCCAGAAGGGTGATGCGGACCGAGCCGATGATCTCTTTGTCCAGCTCACAGACATAGACGTATTTATTTTTAATGTCGTCCTGAACGTCTTTAAGCGTCTCATACAGCGCGGCGATGGACTCGCGTTTGCGGACCTCTTTTGCGTAGAGGTCGAACGCGGCGCGGGTGACGGCCAGAACGGCCGTGGCGTCCGCTTCGGTTGCGCGGCGAAGGAGTATCTGTTCCATTTAATTGCCTCCCATCAGCAGCGCCATCACGGCTTTTTGCGCGTGCAGGCGGTTTTCGGCTTCGTCGAAAACAACACTGTTCGGCCCGTCTATCACCTCCGCGGTGACCTCCTCGCCCCGGTGGGCGGGCAGGCAGTGCAGGAATACGGCGCCCGGTTTTGCCTGCGCCATCAGCGCGGCGTTCACCTGGAAATCGAGAAAGTTTTTGGACTTTTCCTCAAACTGGTTTTCCTGGCCCATGCTGGCCCATACGTCCGTATAGACCGCGTCCGCGTTTTGGACGGCTTTGGCGGCGCTGTTGGTGACCGTAACCACCGAGCCGGAATCCTTTGCGTATCCCATTGCTTTTTCCATGACTGCGGCCGAAGGCTCGAACCCTTTTGGGGACGCGACCGAGATATCCATGCCCAGCTTGGCGCAGATGATGAGCAGGGAATGCGCGACGTTGTTACCGTCCCCGACGAACGCGAGCTTTACGCCTTTTATCTTTTCCTTGTGCTCCCATACCGTCTGGATATCGGCCAGCGCCTGGCAGGGATGGTAATCGTCCGTGAGGCCGTTGATCACGGGCACCGAACCGTACTTGGCAAGGTCTTCGACATCCGACTGCTTAAACGTGCGGATCATGATGCCTTGAACCATACGGGAGAGCGTTTGCGCGGTATCCGCGATCGTCTCTCCCCGCCCGAGCTGTATGTCCGCCGAGGACAGGAACATGCCCTGCCCGCCCAGTTGGTAGATGCCCGTCTGGAAGGAGACGCGCGTGCGGGTGGAGCTTTTGGTGAAGATCATGGCCAGGGTCTTGCCCGGCAGGGAAGCGTGGGGCTCCCCGTTTTTCTGCATTTTTTTCAGCCGGACGGCCAGGGACAGCACCTGTAAAATTTCGTCCGGGGTGTAGTCGCACAGCGTTAAAAGGTGTTTTTGCGCGAACGGCTTTTTGGGCGTATAATTCATTAAATCCATTATTTTTTATCTCCTATATATTCCGAAAGCGGGATCACAGTAAAATCTTCGGTGAGGTCCAGCACGCTGATTATGGACTTGACGGTGTCCATGGAGGTGATGCAGGACACGCCGAATTCCATGCAGGTGCGGCGGAGCAAAAATCCGCCCCGCGCGGGGATCTTGCCCCGGGTGGGGGTGTTGATCACCAGCGTGAAGTTGCCTTCTTTGGTATTTTTAAGCACGTATTCGTAGGGCATGCGGCCGCATCTGAAACTGTGCGCCAGGAAATAATCGTGCGTGCCCGGGGTGGCGACGATGCCGTACCCGAGTTTTAAAAACTGTTTCGCGTAGCCGAGGGCTTCTTCCTTGTCCCTGTCCGCGATGGAGAACAGCACGTTCCCCGAAGGGGAGGGCATGCCGATGCCGCAGGCCAGAAACGCTTTTTTGAGCGCGCCCAAATACGTTTTGTCCGTTCCCATGACCTCGCCCGTGGATTTCATTTCCGGGCCGAGGAAGGTGTCCACCGTTACCATTTTGGAGAAGGAGAACACAGGGGCTTTGACCGTGATCAGTTTGGATTCCCTGTGCAGCCCCGTTTTGATGCCGTGCTGCTTAAGGGTTTCGCCCAGCATGATGCGGGTGGCGAGGGAGACCATGCCCACTCCCGTGACCTTGGATAATATGGGCACGGTGCGGCTGGCCCGTGGATTGACCTCCAGGACAAAGACGTTTTCTTCTTCATCCATCACGAACTGGATGTTGAAAAGCCCTTTGATTTTAAGCTCCCGCCCGATGCGGATGCCGTAGCCGACGATGGTGTCCTTGACTTTTTTGGACAGAGTCTGGGACGGATACACCGCGAAGCTGTCCCCCGAATGGACGCCCGCGCGTTCGATGTGCTCCATAACGCCCACGACAAGGATATCTTTGCCGTCCGACACCGCGTCCAGCTCGATCTCCTTCCCGAGGATGTATTTATCCACCAGCACCGGCTTGTCCGGCGAAACCAGCGCCGCCATTGTCATGTATTCGGTGAGTTCCGTATCGTTGTACACCACTTCCATCGCGCGGCCGCCCAGCACATAGGAGGGGCGGACCAGCACGGGATAGCCGATTCTTTCGGCCGCGGCGAGCGCGTTTTCCAGCGAGAAGGCCGTGCTGCCATCGGGAAGCGGGATATTGAGCTTGCGGAGCACCTTAAGGAATTCTTCCCGGTCTTCCGCGCGGTCGATATCCGCAACGCTGGTGCCGAGGATATTTACGCCCTCGCTCAGGAGGGGGGCCGCCAGGTTGATGGCCGTCTGGCCGCCGAACTGCACGATGACCCCGAGGGGCTTTTCCTTCAAGATGACGTCCATCACGCATTCCTTGGTTAAAGGCTCGAAATACAGCTTGTCCGACGTATCGAAATCCGTGGACACCGTCTCGGGATTCGAGTTGATGATGATGGATTCGACCCCCATTTCCTTGAGGGCGTTCACCGAATGGACCGAGCAGTAGTCGAATTCGATGCCCTGGCCGATGCGGATGGGGCCCGACCCCAGGACGATGACTTTTTTTCTTTCGTCCGTTTCCACTTCGTCCTCCATATCGTAGGTGGAGTAGTAGTAGGGCGTGACCGCCTTGAATTCGCCCGCGCAGGTGTCCACCTTTTTATAGGAGGGCTTGATGCCGAGCGCGCTGCGCATGAAGGTGACCTGCGATTCGCCCGCGCCGATGCTATTCGCTATATAGCTGTCCCCGAACCCGGCCTGCTTGCATTTGCGCAGGAGGTCTGGCGTGAGGGTGGAAAGCTTATGCGTTTTAAGCTTTTTGGAGAGATTTACGATCTTGGCGAGCTTATGGATGAAGAACCGGTTGATTTGGGTGATGGCGAAGATGTCCTCCACCGAAAAACCGCGGTCCAAAGCCTCGCTGACCACAAAGATGCGCTCGTCGTCCGCGTTTTTGAGCGAATTTAATATCTGCTCTAAGCTCCACTCGCCCATGGACTGCATCCCGAGGTGGTAGTTGAGCTTGATATCCAGGCTGTCGATTGCTTTTAAAAGGGACTCCTCAAAGCTGCGGCCGATGGCCATGACCTCTCCGGTCGCCTTCATCTGCGTGCCCAGCCGGCGGTTGGCCGCCGCGAATTTATCGAAGGGCCAGCGTGGGACCTTGGTGACCACGTAATCCAGCGACGGCTCGAAACAGGCGTAGGTTTTTTGTGTGACCGCGTTTTTGATTTCGTCCAGGGTATAGCCCACCGCGATCTTGGCCGCCACCCGCGCGATGGGGTAGCCCGTCGCCTTGGAAGCCAGTGCGGAGGACCGGCTGACGCGGGGGTTGACCTCTATGACCACGTATTCGAAGCTGTCCGGATTAAGCGCGTACTGCACGTTGCAGCCGCCCTTGATATCCAGAGCCCGTATGATGCGGATGGCCGAAGAGCGCAGCATCTGGTATTCCTTGTCCGAAAGGGTCTGGGAGGGGGCGACCACGATGCTGTCCCCCGTGTGGATGCCCACCGGGTCTATGTTCTCCATGTTGCAGACCACGATGCAGTTGTCCGCGCCGTCCCGCATGACTTCGTATTCGATTTCTTTCCATCCGGCCACGCTTTGTTCGATCAGCACCTGGCCGATCATGCTGGCGTGCAGACCGCGGCTCACGGTTTCCATGAGCTCGGCAAGATTGTTCACGATGCCGCCGCCCGTGCCGCCCAGCGTGTACGCCGGCCGTACGATTATGGGAAAGCCGTTTTCTTGCGCGAAGGCTTCGGCGCCGTCCAGCGAGGTGATGATATCCGACCTTGGGACTTTTTCGCCGATCCGCTGCATGGTGGACCGGAAGAGTTCCCGGTCTTCGGCCAGCTGGATGGAATGAAGGGAGGTGCCCAGCAGTTTGATGCCGAGTTCTTTCAATATGCCCGATTTGTCCAGCTCGACAGCCATGTTGAGGCCCGTCTGCCCGCCCAGGGTGGCGATGATGCCTTGAGGCATCTCCTGCCGCAGTATCCTGGAGACAACCGGGACGGTGATGGGCTCTATGAACACCTTGTCCGCCATTTCCGCATCCGTCATGATGGTGGCGGGGTTGGAATTAATCAAAACCACATGGAAGCCCTCTTCCTTGAGCGCGCGGCAGGCCTGGGTGCCCGAATAGTCGAATTCCGCGGCCTGGCCGATGATGATGGGCCCCGAGCCGATCACCATGATTTTTTGTATGTCCGTCAGTTTTGGCACGATAGCAGTTCCTCCAATGCGCTGATGAGCGCGTCTATATGCTGCCTGCCGATCACAAGCGGGGGGACCAGGCGCAGCGTGTTGCCGCCCGCGGTCCCGACAACGAACCCGCGGTCAAGCAGCTGCCCGAGCAGTTTGCCGGCTTCAAGAGGAGAAAAAAGTTCCACCCCCAGCATGAGCCCGATGCCCCGGACCTGTGCAATGGCGCGGGGATGCCGCCCGGCAAGCGCTGTGAGCTTTTCTTTAAAATAATCGCCCGTTTCGGCGGATTGAGAGATCAGGTCTGTTTGCGTCATCTTTTTTGTGACGTACAGCGCGGCGGCGCAGGCCAGCGGGTTGCCCCCGAAGGTGGTGCCGTGGTCGCCCTTGGAAAACGCGTTTGCCGCGTCTTCCGTGGCCAGCACCGCGCCCACGGGCACGCCGTTTCCCAGCGCCTTGGCCAGGGTGGTGATATCCGGTTTGATGTCCGGGAAGCGCATCTGCGCGAGCAGCCTGCCCGTGCGGCCCATTCCCGTCTGGATTTCGTCCGCGATCAGCAGCGCGCCGTGCTTTTGGCTGACTTCCTTAAGCTTTTTCAGGTATGCGTGGGACAGGGGCAGAATGCCGCCCTCCCCTTGCACGAATTCGAACAGCACGCCGGCGGTCTGGCCGGTGACCGCTTTTTCCAGCGCGCCCATATCTTCCGCGTCCACATAGGTGAAGGAATAGGGCAGGGGTGCAAAAGGCGTATGGAATCTTTCCTGTCCGGTCGCCGCCAGCGCGGCGATTGTGCGGCCGTGGAAGCTGTTTTTGAGGGTAACGAAGTGCAGGCGGTCCTCGTTTTTATTGTAGTGATATTTCTTGGCCATTTTGAGCGCGCATTCGACGGCCTCCGCGCCGCTGTTCTGGAAAAAAACGCGGTCATACCCCGTCGATTCGCAGAGGAGCGCAGCCAGTTCGGCCTGCGGCTGCACGTAATAATAGTTGGATATATGGATGAGGGCATTCACCTGCGCGTGGACCGCCGCCTTAAAACCTTCGTCCGAATACCCGAGGCTGTTTACCGCGATGCCCGCCAGGAAATCCACGTATCTTTTCCCGGCGGTGTCGATCAAGGTGACGCCTTCGCCGCGCACGAAACAGACGGGCAGGCGCTCGCCGTATACCGGGAAGAAGTATTTACTGTCCAGCTGTTTGATCTCGTTTAAATCCATGTTGCCTCCTTGTTGCGGGCGGGGTGCGGCGTCCCCGGAAAGCCGCAAGGCTTTTTGGGGTAAATTTACGCGGTGATCATTGTGCCGATGCCCGAATCGGTGAATATTTCCAGTATGATCGGGTGGGGGATGGTGCCGTTTAAGATATGGATGCGCTCCACGCCGGCTTCGATGGCCTGTATGCATCCTTGGACCTTGGGCAGCATGCCTCCCTCGATGACCCCGCTGGCGATGAGCTGATTAATCCGCTCCACGCTGATCTCGTAGATCAGGGATTCCGCGTCGTCCTTGTCCATGCGGATGCCGTCCGTATCCGTTAAAAACATCAGTTTTTCCGCGCAAAGGGCGCAGGCGATCTCGCTCGCCACGGTGTCCGCGTTGATGTTGTAGCTTTCTCCGTTACTCCCAACGCCGACCGGCGCGATCACCGGGATATACTGGTCGCCCGCCAGCGTCATCAGCAGTTTGGTGTTTATACCCGTGATCTCTCCCACATTCCCCAGGTCTACCCCGTTTTTCGGCGCGGCTTTTCTGGCGGTGATTATGTTGCCGTCGATTCCGCACAGGCCGATGGCGCGCGCGCCCAGTCCGTTCATCTTGGCGACGATCTCCTTGTTGATTTTGCCGGTCAGCACCATCTGGACCACTTCCATTGTTTTATCGTCCGTCACGCGAAGCCCGTCCACGAATTTGGGTTGCACGCTTAAGGCCAGGAGCATGTTGTTGATTTCCGGGCCGCCGCCGTGCACCACTATGGGGTTCATGCCCACGAATTTTAAAAGGGTGACGTCTTCTAATATCTTCTGCGTAAGGTCCGGATTCTGCATGGCCGCCCCGCCGTATTTGATGACGATGGTCTTGCCGGAAAGGCGCTGGATATAAGGCAGCGCCTCGATCAGCATATTCGCCCGTTTGATATATTCTATCATTATTCCCTCCTAAAGGTAAAGGTAGTCAAATCCATGCGACCAAGAGCCGCCGTTTATGCGCATTTCTTTGTCATCGTCAGTCGCCATAGCGCCACTATGACTCCTTCCTCTTTCGTGAACTGCATCCCAAACGGCGGCTCTTGGGTCTGCGAGTTCTAAGGAGCGTAAGGCTTGGGAGTACAAGGCGCTGCGGTGCAGCCGTAGTGACGCTACGGCAAAGCGCGGCAACGCAGTAATGCCGTGCCTTAGGCCCCTCTGAACCGTATGGGTCCGACTCCCTTTACCTTAAAGATACCATGCCGTTTCGGGAAGGCCCGTTTTTTCGTCCAGCCCGTTCATGATGTTGAAATTCTGGACCGCCTGCCCGCCCGCGCCCTTGATGAGGTTATCCAGGCAGGCCACGATGACCAGCCGGTTTGTGCGGGGGGAAATGTCGAACCCGATATGGATGTTGTTGGAACCCACCACGTGTTTCAGTTCGGGCAGTTCGCCCGCCGGCAGCATGTGCACGAAGGGCTCTTTTGCGTATTCGGATCTGTAAGCCTCCTGCACCATTTGCGCGGTCGTCCCGGGCATGAGTTCGGTATAGGCCGTGGCCAGGATGCCGCGTTTGACCGGGAGCAGGTGGGGCGTGAACAGCAGGCGGACGGTCCCGCCCGAACCAATGGAGAGCTGCTCTTCGATCTCGGAGGTATGCCGGTGGCGGATGGCCGAATACGCCTTGAAGTTATCCGCCGTCTCGCAGAAGGAAAACGCAAGGTCGCTTTTACGGCCCGCGCCCGAAACGCCGCTTTTGGCGTCGATCACGATGCCGGATGAACGCACCAAACTGTGTTTCAATGCCGGCAGCAGCGCCAGTATGGAGCAGGTGGTGTAGCAGCCCGGATTGGCGATCAGGCGGGAACGCTTGATAATTTCCCGGTTGATTTCGGGCAGCCCGTAGACCGCCTCTGCCTGCGCGTCCGCCGCCGTATGCGCAAGGCCGTACCATTCTTCGTATATGGATACGTCCCGGTAGCGGAAATCCGCGCTTAAATCCACCACTTTTGTGTTCATGGAAAGAAGCGAGGGAACGGCCTGCATGGACTCGCCGTGGGGCAGCGCGGTGAAAACGACCTCGCAGGACCGGCCGATCTCGCGTATGTCCGTGTCCGTGAGGGGGAAATCCAGGGCGCCCGTATAATTTTTGTATACGTCTCCCAGGTTTTGCCCCGCAAAACTTTTGGACGACAACTTGCTTATGCGCGCGAACGGGTGCGCGCTGAGCAGGCGGACCAGCTCTTCGCCCGCGTATCCAGTTGCGCCGATGACGCCGATGTTGATCATGTTCCCTCCTGTTATCCGCATTCCTCCGGCTTTTTTTGCGGCATCCGTATAATATTTATAATTATACAATATTACGTATAATTATGCAAGCAGTTCTTTTTTTGCCGTTAAAACAAAGTATAAAAAGCTTTATCCAAGGCACAATAATTATATCAAATATGGCAGGAGAATACAAAATGAAAAAGGGCTTTTTTGTTTTTGCGTCTATTTTAGCGGCGGCAGCGATCTATGTAGTATATACACAGGCGGGGCTGGATACAAGCATAGTGAAGGCAGACACACTAAGAAGGGGCGACATCAAAATTAGCCTGACGCTGACGGGGGAACTTGCGCCCGTAATCGAATCGGATATACCGGCGGCGGGCGGGATGGTACGGGAAGTCTATGTGAAAGAGGGGGACAGCGTGAACGCGGGGGACGTTTTGTTCTCCTACGACACTGCCGAGGGGGAGAGGCAGCTTGCGTCCGCCGAAAAAGTGCTAGCCGACCTGAAAAGCCTTCAGGCGGAACAGCTTGCGTCTGCCTATGCCGGGACTTCCTCTTTGAGCGAATATGCGCAAAACGCGCTCAGCCTTGCGCAGAGCTCAGGATACGAACTTACGCATTTTAACAACGAAATCGCTTCCTGGCTGGCCGAGGCGGCATCGGACCGGCTGCTGGCTTCCGCGGAGGGAGGCCTTCAAAGCCTGATACAGAGCTATCTGCCCGAGATCAACGATATACTCACGCAAAACAACATTGTCCTCCCCGACCAGACGGGCGACGAACTGAAGGCGGTGGACGCGTCGGCGGGCCTTTTAGAGCAGATCAGCGCGGCGCAGGAGAATGTGGATACGCTGAAAGAAAAGCTTTCGTCCCTGCGTGTGAAAAGCGCCATCAGCGGACGCGTGCTGGAACTGGCCGTACAAAAAGGCGGGACGCCGGCTGCCGGAAGCACGGCCGTGGTGGTTGCCGATACGTCGGGCATGGAAGTCAGGACCAGCGTTTCCTCTAAGGATGCGGGTTCGCTCGCCGTGGGGATGGCGGTCGAGATCCTTTCGGTGGACGGAAAGAAGAAGTATGCGGGGGAGATCTCTTCCATCGGACAGCGGGTGATCGATTCGGGCATTCTGGGGAGCGAGAATATGATCAGCATGGTGGTGACGACCGGGGAAGTTATCGGCGAGCTGCCGGGCAGCAGCGTGGATCTTTCTGTGACGGTCGCCAGAAAAGAGGATGTGCCCGTCATCTCCCTGGACTGCCTGACGGAGGACGGAAGCGTGTTTGTGGTGGGAGAAGACGGACGGATTAATAAGCGCAAGATCATAACCGGGCTTAAGGACGATTACAACGTGGAAGTGACCGGGGGGATCGCCCCCGGCGAGCGGATCGTACTGAACCCGGCCGGCGAGCTTGAGGAAGGGCGGAAGGTGACGGTGGATGATCAGCCTTAATGGGATCTGCAAGGAGTATCCGATCGGGGACGGGGTGGTGAGCGCGCTTTCGGGCATTGACATCGAACTTCCGGACGGGGGATTTCTCGCCGTCATGGGGCCTTCGGGCAGCGGAAAATCCACCTTGCTGAACATTTTAGGATGCCTGGACACGCAGACGAGCGGGGAATACTGTTTAAACGGCGTCTGCGTCCGTACGCTTTCGGACGAAAAAAAAGCTTTTTTGCGCAACCGGCACATCGGCTTTGTGTTCCAGTCTTTTTTCCTGCTGCCCCGCCTGAGCGCCGCGGAAAACGTGGAGCTTCCTTTGATATACCGCGGGATGGACGCGAGAAAACGGAAAAGGCGCGCGGCCGAGGCGCTGGAGCAGGTAGGCCTGTCCGACCGGAGCGCCCATCTGCCCGGCGAACTTTCGGGCGGGCAGCGGCAGCGGGTGGCCATCGCCCGGGCGCTGGTGAATTCGCCGAGGCTGGTGCTGGCCGACGAGCCGACCGGGAACCTGGATACGGCCACCGGGACCGAGATCATGGAGATTCTAAAGGAATTGAACGCTCAGGGAACGACGGTGGTGCTGATCACGCATGAAAAGGAGATTGCCGATTTTGCAAAAAAAACGCTTTTGATAAGGGACGGGAGGATCGCATGTCAATGAAACCGACGGACAGCCTGAAAATATCCCTGTCCGAGATGCGGCGCAACACCATGCGGACGGTGCTGACCATCCTCGGGATCGTGATCGGGATCGCCGCCATGATCGCCGTTTTTTCGGTCGGGCAGGCCGGAAAGGAACGCATTAAGGAAGAACTCAACAACTTTGGCATCAACCGGGTGTGGATATTGCCCAACATCGCCTCGGGGGAGGACGGCGGGCTTAAAGTCGCGGACGCCGAGTACATTAAGGACAAGGTGCAGGGCGTTGCGGCCGTCTGCCCTGCGGATTACAAGATGGCCAGCGTGGAATCCAAAAACGCTTCCGCGCAGTGCGATATCATGGGCACCAACGAGGTTGTGACCCGTACCCAGAAAACGGTGATGGCCGAGGGGAGGCACCTTTCGGCCGCGGATGCGGAGTACGGCCGCAAGGTGGCCGTGCTTTCCAGCAAGGCCAAGGGGGAGCTCTTCGGCGATATGGACGCCGTTGGGCAGAATATCGACATCATGGGGATCAGTTTTTCGGTGATCGGCGTGGAGGAAGAGGTGTCGGTGGTGTACGACGAGTTTTTCCTGGGGAAGTGCTATATCCCGCTCACGGTATACGAATCCATGTTCAAGGACGATCGTTTAAGCGAGATATCGGTGGTGGCGGCGGATTCGGGCAATGTGGCGTCGGTTGCCAAGAAAAGCCAACAGATATTGAACCGGAAGTACGGCGAGGACGCGGTGAAGGTGATTAATCTTTCCAGCGAGATGAAGAACGCCGACAACATCATGAACATCTTTACGCTGGTGCTGGCAGCCATCGCGGGCATATCCCTGCTGGTGGGCGGGATCGGCATCATGAACATCATGCTGGTGAGCATCAAGGAGCGGACCCGCGAGATCGGTATACGAAAGGCGCTGGGCGCCACCGGGCGGGACATCCTGTGGCAGTTTTTGTTCGAGTCCGCGCTGTACGCCGCCGCGGGCGGGGGCATCGGCGTCATCACCGGGTGCTTTATAACAGTGGTGGCCGCGCAGGTGATCGGCCTCACCATACGCCTGGGCGCGCTGCCCATCGTTGTCAGCGTGGCCTTCGCCACGGGGGTGGGGCTGGTTTTCGGCATCCTGCCCGCCAAGAAGGCCGCAAGCATGGACCCGGTGGAGGCGCTTCGGCATGAGTGAAAAATATTGCAAAGAGTTATAAGATTTTCCTATCCATTTGAAAGTTTTTTGTGTATAATACCCTTATAAAAATAAATAGTCCGACAGGTGCTTTTTTTAAAAAGTAAAAGGGAAAGCGGTTTAATGCCGCTGCAGCCTCCGCTACCGTAGGGCCGAGCAAACGGGTACACATGCCACTGGCGATCAGCCGGGAAGGCGCCCGCAAGCCGTGAAGCCGAGCCGGGAAACCTGCCTTTCGGAACCGCCGTTTTAATTTTCTTCGGTAGGAAGAAAGTGCGCGATTTTGCCCTTTCCTCATGCCTCCGGAAAAAGGCTTTTTTATTTTTAAAGATTAAAAAATAAAAAAACGTATGGAGGAAAAAAATGAAAAAGAGAGTAGTAACCATCCTTATCCTTGTTCTTGTGTGCGCCCTGCTGTTTGCGGGATGCACGAAGCCGGCCGAACCCGCCGGGAGCGCCGCGCCGTCCGAAACCGTGAGCGAGGCGGCCGCGCCGCTTATGATGACCATAACCGACATGCTGGGCAGGGAAGTCACCATTGGCGCTACCGATACCATTGTTTCGCTTGCGCCGTCCGCGACCGAGATTCTATACGCTTTGGGCGTGGGCGGCCGCGTGGTGGGCGTGGACGTTTATTCCTATTATCCGGAAGAGACGAAGAGCGTAGAAGTCGTGGGCGATTTCAACGGCCCCGATGTGGAAAAGATTGTGGCGCTGGGCCCCGACATCATATTCTGCGGGAACACGCTGCAGGATGAGCAGATTGGCGACCTTGAAAACCTTGGTATGACGGTGGTGGCCACCGAAGCGGTCGCTTTTGAGGATATCCAAAAATCTATCACCATGATGGGCGAGATACTGGGGAAACAGGCCGAGGCGCAATCTGTGATTGACAATATCAACGCGGCCATCGACGATGCAAAACAGAATGCGCCCACGGAGGCGCCGACCGTGTATTACGCCATGAGCTACGGGGACATGGGCAACTGGACAAGCGGCCCCGGGAGTTTTATCAACTCCATGATTGAGATCGCGGGCGGCGTGCCCGTGACCCGGGACGCCGAGGCGCCCTGGCTTGAATACCCCATCGAGCAGCTGGTGAGCGCTGACCCGGACATCATACTGGTTTCATCCGACATGGGCAGCATAGACGACATATCCATGGCCCAGGGGTATGCGGACCTTTCGGCCGTGAAAGACGGAAAAGTGTATCTGATGCAGGCCGATATTTTATCCCGGCCGGGGCCGAGGATTGCCGACGCCCTTAAAGCGATTTCGGATGCACTCAACAAATAGGGGTTTTTTAAATGCCTAAGATCCGGACAAAAAATTTATTTGCGATGATCCTGCTGCTGGGAGCGGCAGGATTCGTCGCGTCCTTTTTTCTTGGAAGCTCGGGCGTTTCTTTAAAGGAATTTTTTGCGCTGCTGCAGGGACGCGCGTCCGCCGCGCAGGAGACCATCTTTTTAAGCCTGCGGCTGCCGCGGGCGCTGCTGGCCTATATTGTGGGGGCCGCGCTTTCGGTCGCCGGATGCAGCCTGCAGGGGGTTTTCAAAAACCCGATGGCCGATCCGTTTGTGCTGGGCATCAGTTCGGGCGCCGCGCTGGGCGCGACCGTCGCCATGGCGGCGGGGTTCGGCCTGACCGCCATCGGCATAGGCGGGACGACCATTTTCGCCTTTGTGTTCGCGCTCATTGCCATACTGGTGGTGTATTCTTTAAGCAGGATACGGGGAAAGGTTTCGACCTTTTCCCTTTTGCTTTCGGGCATTGCGCTAAGCTCCCTGCTGTCCGCCATCATATACATCATCATGCTGGTGAACCGGGACAAGATGGAACACATCATTATGTGGAACATGGGCAGCGTGGCTTCCGCGACCTGGGAGAAGTTTTTTGTTGTGCTGCCCGTTATCGCGGTATGCAGCGTTCTTCTGATGTTTTACGCCAAGCCCATGAACATATTGCTGCACGGGGACGAGATATCCCAGAGCCTGGGGGTGGATTCCCACAAGGTGCGGCGCAACATGATCATATTAACTTCGCTGCTCGCGGCCGCGGCCGTGTCTGTGAGCGGGATCATCGGCTTTGTGGGGCTGATGATCCCCCATTTGCTCCGGATGATCGTGGGGCCGGACAACCGCAAGCTTTTGCCCCTGTCTTTTTTCGCGGGCGGGGCATATCTGCTGATCGCGGACACCATCGCCAAGATGATCGTTCCCATGACCGAGATACCGGTGGGCATCATTACCGCGATTTTCGGCGTGCCCTTCTTTATCTACCTGCTGCGGCGGGGAAGAAAGGCGGGGATCTGATATGGGTATTGCCGGACAAAACATTTGCTTTGAAATAGACGGAAACCGCATACTGAACGACATTTCCTTTGATTTTACTGGCGGCTTCATTGGGATCATCGGGCCGAACGGCGCGGGCAAGACCACCCTTTTACGCATGATTTCCGGTTATTTAAAACCGGACAGCGGCGGCGTGCTGCTGGACGGCGTGGATATCCGCGCCATCGATATAAGGACGCGCGCCCAAAAGATGGCGCTGGTGCCCCAGAATTACGCGCTGGAATACGATTTTACCGTGTTGGAAACCGTGCTGATGGGGCGCAACCCCCACAAGCGGATGTTTGAGGCGGACACCAAAGAGGACTATAAACTGGCGATGGATTCCATACGCAAGGCCGGGATCGAGCATTTGAAAGACCGTTCCATCCTGGGGCTTTCCGGCGGGGAGTGGCAGCGGATGGTGATCGCCCGCGCGCTTTGCCAGCAGTCCGGCATTTTGCTGCTGGACGAGCCGGTATCCAGCCTGGATATCCGCCATCAGGTGGGCATACTGGACATGGTATGGGAGCTGACCCGGAAACACAGTCTGATCGCCATTTGCGTAATGCACGATCTCAATCTGACCTACAATTACTGCGACCGCGTTTTTATGATGAAGGAGGGGCGCATCCATTCAAAAGGCGCGCCGAAGGATGTTCTGACAAAGGAAAAGGTGGAGGATGTGTACGGCGCGAAGGTAAAGATTATCCAAAGCGGAAAGAGCGTCTACGTGCTGCCCGCCATGCTTGAACATAAGGACGGTTAGTGTTATAATAGCCTATTGAATTATAACCTTAAAGGAGTTTTATGCGCATGGCCAGGGAAAAGACTTTTGTTGAAAACATTACGCCGCAGGACGAGGATTTCTCCCGCTGGTATACCGACGTGATCATGCAGGCCAGATTGGTGGATTATTCCGACGTGAAGGGCTGCATGGTGATCCGCGAATACGGTTACGGTATCTGGGAGCTGATCCAGAAGGAAATGGACGCTCGGTTCAAAAAGACCGGGCACAAAAACGCCTATTTTCCCCTGCTGATCCCTGAATCGCTTTTAAAAAAGGAAGCCGAGCATGTGGAGGGGTTTGCGCCCGAGGTGGCCTGGGTGACCCAGGGCGGGGACGAGCCGCTGGCCGAACGGCTGTGCATACGGCCGACTTCCGAGACCATTATATGTTCCATGTATTCCAAATGGGTGCAGTCCTACCGCGACCTGCCCGTGCTCTTAAACCAGTGGTGCAACGTGGTGCGCTGGGAGAAAAGCACGCGGCCCTTCCTTAGGACTTCCGAGTTCTTATGGCAGGAAGGCCATACCGTGCACCCGACGATGGAAGACGCGGAAGAAGAGACCGTGAAGATGCTGGGCGTGTACCGCGAGTTTGCCGAGAACGTGCTGGCCATCCCGGTGGTGACCGGAAGGAAGAGCGAGAAGGAAAAGTTCGCGGGCGCGCTGCACACCTATACCATGGAGGCGCTGATGCTGGACGGCAAGGCGCTGCAAATGGGGACTTCTCACAACCTGGGGCAGAATTTTGCCAAGGGCTTTGATATACAGTTTTTAGATAAGGACGGTCAGCTGAAATACGCGTGGCAGACGTCCTGGGGCACTTCCACCCGCATGATCGGCGGGCTGATTATGGTGCACGGGGATGAGCGGGGCTTAAGACTGCCGCCCAAAGTCGCGCCCATCCAGTGCGTGATTGTTCCGGTGGCCGCGCACAAGGAAGGCGTGCGGGAGAAGGCGAACGAGATTTTCTCTGCGCTGCTGGACGCGGGCATACGCGCCGAGGTGGACGACCGCGATCAGTCGCCCGGATGGAAGTTTAACGAATGGGAACTCAAAGGCGTGCCCGTGCGGCTGGAGATTGGGCCGCGGGACATTGAAAAGGGCGAGGCGCTGCTTGCGCGCAGGGATACGCACGAAAAGACTTCCGTTCCGTTGGACGGCATTGCCGGATCGGTCGCCGCGCTGCTGGATGATATCCAAAAGAACATGCTGGAGCAGGCCCGCGCCTTTCGGGACGCACACACCTTTACCGCGACCACCTGGGAGGAATTTATGCAGGGCATTGAGGACGGGCACGGGTTCGTGCGCGCCATGTGGTGCGAGGATACCGCGTGCGAGGTTGCCATTAAGGAAAAGACCGGCGTGACCACCCGCTGCATGCCCTTTGAACAGGAAAGTTTGTCCGGCGTGTGCGTGCACTGCGGAAAACCTGCGAAGACACTCACGGTTTTCGCGAAGGCGTATTGATGTAATACCGGCTGTTTCGAGCCGGTATTTTTTTGGGCGGAGAACGGACACCTAAAACGTTTTAAGCCATAATCAAAACATAGTATAACAATGCAGAATAATATGGATATCAGAGGAGCGCAACATGGACAACAAAAAAACGGTGCTGGTCACCGGGGCGTCCGGCGGGATAGGGAGCGCCGCCGCCCTGCTCTTTGCGCGGAGCGGATACCGGGTGGCGCTGCACTATCATAACGGGCGGGAGCGGTGCGAAACCGTTCTGAACAAAATAAAGCAAGCCGGCGGCGCGGCCGTAATGGTGCGGGCGGATATTTCGGACGAGGCGCAGGTGAAAAAGATGTTTGCGCAGGCGAACGCATCCTTCGGCTGCCTTGACGTGCTGGTGAACAACGCCGGGACCGCGGGCCAAAAGCTCATATGGGACATCACCGCCGATGACTGGGACGCCATGTTTGCGGTGAACATGAAAGGCATGTTTTTATGCAGCAAGGAAGCCGCTGCCTGCATGGTGAGCCAAAAAAGCGGGAAGATTGTCAACGTTTCCTCCGTCTGGGGCATGACCGGCGCGTCCATGGAGGTGCATTATTCCGCCGCCAAGGCCGCTGTGATCGGCTTTACACGCGCGCTTGCAAAAGAGCTTGCGCCTTCCGGCATTCAAGTCAACTGCGTCGCGCCCGGCGTAATTGACACCCCCATGAACGCCCATCTGGACGCGGAGACGATGCGTGCGCTTAAGGAGGAAACCCCTCTCGGGAGGCTGGGTACGCCGGATGACGTGGCGAACAGCATACTCTTTTTAGCCTCCGATAAAGCGGACTTTATTACCGGCCAGGTCTTAAGCCCGAACGGCGGGTTTGTTATTTAAGGGTTTTTATGCAACCTTTCTTTTAAGAGAAAAGAAAGGTTGCGCCAAAGAAAACCAAGCACGGGATATTAACAAGACGAAAAACCAAAAGTTAAAAAGTATAATTATGAAACCCAGTCTTTAAAAAGGCTGGGTTTTTCGTCTCTCCCTCCGTCATAGCTTACGCTATGCCACCTCCCTCGTCAGAGGGAGGCTTCATAGATGATCTACTCACTGTAGTTTTAATACTTATAATTGAAAAAAGGAATCCCCGCGCCAGGGGCCGACTTGAAGAGAAAACGGAGTGACCGCCGCCGGGGCGGAAAAAGGGAACGCAGTTTTCACTGAGCATGAGATGAGCGCAAGCGCTAGACGTGAAAGGAGGGCTGACGCGAAGCGCGAATCCATAGCGAAGTGGGTAGGAGAGGTGTTTGAACTTCCCTCGCCCTCTCTGACAAAAAAATTTGCAAAACGATAATGAACAATTTGCCTGTTTGTTGCTTTTTAAAACTTGCCTTAAAGAACAGACTTTTTTAAATAATACAGCTCACCAGTTCGTCCAATGTGATCATATAAAACGAATCTTCCTTCATTGCCTTTTGCAGCGCGGCGCGTATATCCTCTTCCCGGTAGGGGCATCCGATTAGGCTTTGCGTGAGGTGATCGATATCGCCGTAAAAGAAGAAATCGCCGTTTATGTGCACGTCCCTGATATGGCCTTTTTCAAGGCTTAAATACACTTCCAGCTTTCCGCCGTCGAAACGCCTGCTTTTGGTGATCTCGTAGGCGGGGGAACTGCCGTAGTTCCAGTCCCAGCTACGGAATTTTTCGTCCGCGATTTTTTCGATTTCTTTTTTATCCGCGTCCGTAAGCTCGTATATCGATTCCGTATTTTTGAGAAGGCTGCCCAGCATAAGGTCCTTAAATTCGGTCGGGGTGATCTTTTCTTCCATATGGTCGGTCACGTTGGTGACCCGCTGGCGAACCGATTGGATGCCCTTGGAGATGATTTTATCGTCCGCGACCGTGATGGAACGCACCATCTCTTCGATATCCGTATCGAACAGGATCGAGCCGTGGTGCAATATGCAGTCCTTTGTGCGGTGCTGCGCGTTGCCCGAGAACTTGCGGCCGTCGATCAGAAGGTCGTTGCGGTTGTTGAAATAGGCGATCACGCCGATCTCGCCAAGCGCCTGGATGACGGGGGCGGTATAATGCCGAAAATCCGTTTCGTTCGGGTCGCCTTTGATGATGAAGCTGAACTGCCAGCCGCCGGGATCGGTATAGATGGTGCCGCCGCCGCTTACCCGCCGCACGACGGTGATATTTTTTTCTTTGGCGTAGGGCTCGTTGATCTCTGCCGTCGTGATCTGGTAGCGGCCGATCATGAGGGTGGGGGAGGTGCGCCAGAACAAAAAGTAATCGCCGGCGAAATCCGGGTTTTTCATCAGATAATACTCAAGCGCGAAGTTGAAGGCAGGGTCCATTGAACCCGTTTCGATATAGATCATTTTTTTGCATCCTTTCCGGTTTTCTCAATTTTTGATTGGCCGAACGCATGGTCGGCCATATAGGAACTGCGGACCAGCGGCCCGGAGGATACGTGCGTAAAGCCCATGTCTTCCCCGGTTTTTTTATATGCATCGAAAACGTCCGGGGGGATGTATTCCATTACCGGATGATGGGCGCGGGAGGGCGCGAGGTATTGGCCGACCGTCAGCATATCGCAGCCGGCGCCGACCAGGTCCGCAAAAACACGGAGGACTTCCTCCCGCGTTTCGCCCAGGCCCAGCATGACGCCCGATTTGGTGGCGATGCCCGGCGCGGTCTGCTTGACGCGCAGCAGCAGCTCTATGGACCTTTCGTAGTCCGCCTCGGGACGCACCTCGCCGTACAGGCGGGGGACGGTCTCGACATTGTGGTTGATAATGTCCGGCTTTGCGCCGATGACCGTCTGAAGCGCGGCAAAATCTCCCTTAAAATCCGGTATGAGCACTTCCACAACGGGCGGGCTCGCCATTTCTTTAAGCGCGCTTATCACCTGCGCGAAGTGGGAGGCGCCGCCGTCCGGGAGGTCGTCCCGCGTGACGGATGTGATGACAACGTGGCGCAGGCCGAGTTCTTGCACGGCCTGCGCGATTCTGGACGGTTCGTCCGGGTCTACCGGCTGGGGGGCGTCTTTGGACACCGTGCAGAACGTGCAGCTGCGCGTGCAGTTTTTCCCGAGGATCATGAAGGTGGCGGTACGTTTGCGGAAACATTCCCCACTGTTGGGGCAGTCCGCTTCCTCGCAGACCGTATGCAGGTTAAGGCTGCGCAGCAGATCCGTGACTTTTTTGTTTTCTTCCCCGAGGCTGCTTTTGACCTTGAGCCAGGGGGGTTTTGGAAGCGGCTTGTTTTCCATCTGTTTTTATAGCTATCCTTTCGATATTGGGTGGTTTGTATGATGCGGACGCAGGAGCGGCAATGCTGAAAAACTCTGCGTGCATTTATTATACTATAATATAAATTGCACTCTCTGTACATCTTGTTTTTTGATTCGGGCAGTATTTGGCGTTTTTTTTACCGTTGCAACGGGCCGGCGACCCGGCCGGGGCCAAGATGTGCTATCTCCGGTTGAAAACGAAAGGGATGTATGGTATGATGTTCTTGAAATTTTTAAAGGCCCGGACGGGCCTTATAAGACCGATTGAATGTTGGGGGAAGTAAATATCCGTTGGATGCGCAGTCTTTAGAAAACCGCTCGCTACGCAGCAATTCCTTTAAAGAGATTTGGGGCAGGATGAATAAATGGATGCTCGTCCTGGCCGCCCTGCATTTTGCCCTTACGTTCTGTACCGACGGGCGGATATTCACCTTTGAACCTTTTGATTTCAATTTTTTTATTCCCCTGGACGGCATTGCGGCGAAATATTATTATTTGGCGGCAAAGGCGCTCGCGCTTATATGTCTGGTGATCTTTTACCAGGGCTTTTATTTGTTCTACCATGCGATCCGGACGAAAAACAGAAAATTCCTGCTGGATTTCATGCTGCCTTTCGCCGTACTCTTTGGTTTTTACATCATCAACTTTGCGATCTGTTTCCCGGGGTTGTACAAGATAGACGACACCACCATGTACGCCATGGCGACACGCTATTATCCTTTTTACTGGCATAGCTACTTGACTTCCCTGTTTTATATGGTGGGGCTGACCATCTTTCCGTTTTCCAGCGGGCAGATGGTGCTGATGGACGTGTTTTCCGCGCTGATTTTCGCGTATGTATTCTACCGGATGTCGGACGCGCTGCCCGATAAAAAATGGAACAAATTAAAATACCTTTTGCTGATTGTTGCGGTTTCGCCTTTTATGAACACCATTACTTTGGAGACCTTTCGCACCTACGTTTACGCCGTTCTGAACATGTTTTTCTTTGCGTTTTTGATATTTGAAAAAATACAAAAAAAACCCTTTACGCTGCTGAAATTTTTGCTTTTGGCCCTGTGCCTGGGCGTGCTGGCTTTCTGGCGCTCCGAGAGCATCATATATCTGGTATTCGCGCCGTTTTTGATTTTTGCGGCCTACAAACACGACATTAGCATCAAAAAGGCATTGGCGTTTGCGGTGGCGGGCCTTGCGATTTTTGGCGCGGTGAACATACCGCAGTCCACGGGTAACACCAAATACTACAACAACGATTACTGGATCGTCTCCACCACCCGGCCGCTGAGCGTGCTACTGAACCTGGACGGGACGACCGATTATGAGGGTGGCGGAGAGGACATTGCGGCCATTGATGCGATCATAAACACAGACCATATCAAGCTGTTTCCTTACGACAGCATCAGCTACCAGAGCTGGAACACCATCACCCGCGAGGGCAGGCTTTCGCAGACGTTCAGTACACAGGAAGAGCAAAGCGAATATATAAAGGCGTTTTTTAATATTGTTTTGCATAACAAGACGGATTTTTTAAAGGAACGGCTGGACCTTTTGATAAAAACGAATTATTTGCAGGGCGCGTTCCGGGTGGATTTTGGCAAGGAACTCGTTCGCACCGCCGACCCGACCCTGCCCGCCCTGGCGCCCTACTGGCAGCAGAACGATGATCTCAACCGTTCGGGAATTACGCCAAGGGGAATGTCCGAAACCGGGCAGGCGTACTGGAAAGCCATTACCCTGGCGAACTGGCCGGGCATCTACACGGTAATCCCCTGTCTGCTGCTGGCCATATTCCTGGTCATACTTGCCGCGCGGTATAAGGCTTGGCTTATATTCATGACCGCGCTGCTGCTGCTGCTAAGGGAAGCCATCATCTTTTTGACGTCGCCTTCCGCGATGATCAGCTATTATATGCCCGCCAGCCTGCTTTCGCTGTTTTTGGGGCTGACGCTGATTGCCTTTTGCGTGTATAATAGAAAGGCCAAGGAAAAAAAGAAGCTGTTTGTTTAAACACTCCAATGAGGGAAATGGATGGATAAGGACAGGATACTGCTTTTTATTCCGGGATACAACTGCGAAAAACAGATCACGCGTGTTTTGGCGCAGCTTGACATGAAAACGCTTTCGTTTTTGGACAGGATCATTTTTGTGAACAACCGGAGCACGGATGGCACGGAGGCGGCCGCGACTGAATATGCGAAGAAACATGCGGACCTGCCCTTAATATTGCTTCGGAACGACGAGAATTACGGGCTGGGCGGTTCCCACAAGGTTGCGTTCGACTATGCGGTCCGGGGCGGTTTCGATTACGTGATCGTGCTGCACGGCGACGACCAGGGGGACATCCGCGACCTGCTGCCCGTTTTAAAAAGCGGCGAATATAAAAAATACGACTGCTGCCTGGGTTCGCGGTTCATGCGCGGGTCCGTCCTTGGGGGGTATTCGCGTTTCCGTACCTTCGGGAACCGGGTGTACAACGGCCTGTTTTCCGTCGCGACCGGCCGGAGGATACGCGACCTTGGGGCCGGCCTCAACATGTACGGCACCAAAATGCTGCGGGACGGATTTTATATGAAGTTCCCGGATAACCTGACATTCAACTACTGCATGATACTGGCGGCCGCGTACTACCGGCACCGGGCGATGTTCTTTCCCATCAGCTGGCGGGAGGAGGACCAGGTGTCCAACGTGAAGCTGATGAGTCAGGCAACCTATGTCCTGAAAATGGTCTGCAAATACTTCTTTAAACGGGGAAGCTATATAAAATCCGAATGCAGGGATAGTGTGAGACCGGATTATACCGCGAAGATCATTTACGAAAACGAGGTATCCAGGTGAAGAAAAAAGTTTCCGTAATCATAAATATTGCAGTTTTGGCGCTGGCGGGGTTTTTTTTGTACTATATGATCCGTCTGCATCCCGAAATAAGCATTGCGCCTACCCGGTATACCGTGGGGATGCTGATCGTCTTTGCAGCGGTGGTCCTCGTGCTGCACTTCTTAAAAATGAGCCGGCTGTTTTTCATTATGCTGGAACAGAAGATCAGACCCGTGCGGTTTATACAGATATACGCGCGGACGGCTTTCACCAATTTTCTGGTGCCCTACAAGTTGGGCGAGATCTACCGGTTTTACTGCCTGGCGGATGCGACGAAAAATCCGCAGATCGGCCTTTTGTCCGTGGTTGCGGACCGGTTTTTTGACACCTGCGCGCTGCTGTTCATGCTGATTCCGCTGGAACTGACCTATACGGGCACTCTTTCGATGGTCACTGTGCTGCTGATCGTATTTTTGATCCTATGCGTGATGATATTTGCGGCTTTCCCGCCGCTGTACAACTATTTGAACAGATTTCTGATCCTGAATACGAAATCGAAAAATTCGGCGCGCGCGCTTTCCATGCTGGAGGACCTGCGCAGGTGGTATCTGTATTTGAGGAGTCTTTTGAAGGGCAGGGTGATCATCATCATACTGCTTTCCGGGATTGCCTGGCTGCTGGAGTATTTCGCGCTGGTCATCCTGTCCCGCGCAATGGGCACCGTGTTTGTTATGAAGGACTTCATCACTTACATTCATTCCATTTTCTATTTGAACGTCGCGCCTATTTCCAGCGTTTATATCATTGCGAGCGCCATTATACTCGCGGTAATCGCGGCGCTGTTTTTCGCAATCTTGCACCTGAAAAAGGAGGACAAGCGAAATGTTTGACATAGTGGTCGTTTATGACGACACGCCCCCTGCCGGCAACGAGATCAAAAACATTGTGGGAGACCGCTCCTTCGGCAGCATCATCTTTCAAAAAAAATCCTTAAAGGAGCATATGACCGACGCCATTGCGGCCAGCGCCTGCGTGAAGGAAGTGCTTGTTTGGGACGATTTTGAGACGCTGGGCGTTTTTCTGGAAAAACTGAACGGTTTTACCTCCCAGACGCCCGTTTTGCATGTTTATTCCGACTCTGTCGTTGCGGGCCGGGAAGATTTTGAGGTGCTGCTCCAAAAGGTACGGTTCGTGAAGGACAACCTGACGGTCACGGCCGGAAGGCTGACCGCGCTTGTGTTCCGGGACATACAGGAGTACATCCGTTTTCTGCAGCAATGCATGGTTTCAAAGGATACGAAGCAGCTGCCCGAATTCATGCAGTTTGAGGCTTTGAAATCGGACGCGCTTATAAGTGTGAGCGACCCGGATGTTTTTCTGCGGTATATCACCAAGGGGTTTGACACGCGGTTCTTTAACCTGCTGGCCGGGGACGACTATATCGTTACCAAAACATCCACGAACAAGCAGAAGATCAAGAGCGAATATACTTACTACCACCTGCTGCCCGACGCAATGAAAATATGGTTTGTGATGCCGTTTGACTACAAGGAGGACGATAAGAGCGCGCGCTATTCCATGGAGCGCTTCCACATCACCGACCTTGCCACCAAATGGGTGAACAACTCCATTTCAATAAGCGAATTTGAAAAGATTCTCACCATGGCGTTTGCTTTTATAAAAAGCCGCAGCAAAAAAGCCGTCACGCACGAGGAATACGTCCGCGAGCAGAGATGCCTGTACGTAGAAAAGCTGGACGCGCGGATCGGCCAGATCAAACAAAGCGGTATCTATCCCGCGATAAGCGACTACATCCTCCGGGGGACGCCCTACGGGAGCATAGACGACATTGTGGCCGAATACAAGGCGCTTTACGAACTTATCCGCAAGAAGAACAAATTCGAGGCCGCAAGCGTGATCGGGCACGGGGACCTTTGCTTTTCCAACATGCTGTACCACGGCGAGACATCCACGATGAAATTCATTGACGTGAAGGGCGCGCTCAAGGAAGAAGAAATGTGGACGGACCCGTATTACGACCTGGCCAAGCTTTCGCACTCCATCTGCGGGCTGTACGACTTTTTCAACAGCAATTTGTACGAAGTGCGGCTGGACGCTGATCTGACGTTCCGCCTGGAGATCGATTTTGACAACAGCGAATACACAGAGGTGTTCAAGCGGTTTCTGGCCGAAAACGGATACGAATATGCGGCCGTAAGGCTGTTTGAGGCTTCGCTTTTTTTGTCCATGATCCCGCTGCATGTGGATCATCCTAAAAAAGTGTTCGGGTTTTTATTAAACGCGGTCAAGATATTAAAAGGGGTTCGTCAATGCTTGAAAAAATGACGCTGGTGGTGGACGTGGACGGAACGCTCTGCCCGGTGAAAACAAAGGACGAGGAATACGGCGGCCTTGCGCCTTACGGCGATATCGTGGAAAAGATAAAGGACTACCATGCGCAGGGCGCGCGTATTGTGCTGTACACCTCACGGAACGTGAACACCTACAACGGCAACCTTGGGCTGATCAACGCGAACACCGCGAAGGTGCTGCTTGCCTGGCTGGATAAATGGGAGATCCCCTACCATGAGATCATATACGGCAAGCCCTGGGCGGGCCACCGTGGTATCTATGTGGACGACCGGGCGGTCCGGCCCGACGAGTTTTTGAAGTATTCCTTCGGCGAACTGGAGAAGATTTGCGAGGATTCCAAAAAGGAGCTGAAATGACCCGATGAACATCGTGATCACCATGGCCGGTCTGGGGACCCGCTTTAAGGAAGCCGGATATGCCGTGCCGAAATACAGGATAGAGGCGCAGGGCAGGACCCTTTTTGAATGGTCCATGATCAGTCTGGCCGGTTTTTATTCGAAGGAAAACCGGTACATTTTTGTGGTGCGGAAAGAAGACGGTTCCGCGGATTTCATACGGGAGATGTGCGCGAAACTGGGCTTTGAAAATCATTTTGTGATCGGTATCGACGCGATGACCGACGGCCAGGCCACCACCGCAATGCTGGCGGCCGGGCTCTGGGATAAAAACATGCCACTGCTTGTATACAATATCGATACCTTTGTGAAACCGGGCGCCATGAACAGGGAGGAACTGAAGGGCGACGGGTTCATCCCGTGTTTCCCGGGAAAAGGGGACCACTGGAGCTTTGTGAAACTGAACGCGGACGGCCGGGCGGTGGAGGTGCGCGAAAAAGAGCGCATTTCCGGATACTGCACACTGGGAGCGTATTACTTCAAAACGGCCGCCTTGTACGAGAAATTGTACCGCGAATTTTTCGCGCTGCCAAAGTCCCTGGAGAAGGGGGAGAGGTACATTGCGCCCATGTACAATTACCTGATACAAAAGGGCGGGGAAGTGTATATATCTGTGGTGAGAGAAAGAGATGTTTTTGTGCTGGGGACGCCGGCGGAACTCGAATTTTTCAACGCGCATTTTGGCGGGCGCCGGTCGGAGTTCGGCTTGTGAAGCGCAGAGCTAAGCATTCTGGCGTGTGATTGAACGGATGACGGATTTATTGAATTTGATATTTTAAGAAGCGCTGGCTAATTTTTCAATGCATCTTCTTTCTTTCACTGACCATAATACTAACCGGGACCATTTTTCAAACGAATGCCGCCTCGTGCTTCGGATGAAGACGGGAACGGTTTTTTATCGGGCGGAAATGGGCCTTGAAATCGAATTCGATGAGTGCAGACACGGCAAAGAAATCGAGATGGAAATTGGGGGTTGGATAAGTTGATAAGCCAATTTTCGCTTATTTCCGTTAAGGAAAGATTCTTGCAAAGATGTCGCGCCGGAAGGGTTTTCGTCATCCCGAGGGGGTGGCCTAAGCTGATCCGAGCGGTGCAGGAATCGGTTCGAAAAGAAGGTCCGGTGTCCGGACGGTGGCTGATGAAGGCCGGAACGTTTCAACTTTGAGGCGTTCAGAGACACGAACGCAGGAGCTGAAAAATGGCTCCTGCGTTTTTGTGTTGCATATAAAATCTTCAGCCGGACCGTTATTTGGACAAAAGAGTGAGCGTTATGATTTCAGGGCGGTTGAACACACGGAACGGGAATTCGCTGTTTCCAAGGCCGCGGGAGACCACCATGGCCGCGCCGTCTTTTTTATACATGCCCGCGGTGTACTTTGGAAAAAGACCCTGGCTGGGGGCGTAGATCCCGCCGATCAATGGGAGCCGGACCTGGCCGCCGTGGGCGTGCCCCGAAAAAACCAGGTCGAAACCCTGCTGCACGTAGAGATCGAAGTATTCCGGTCGGTGGGACAGGAGGATGGTGAAGCCCTCCGCGCCCGCGCGCAGGTCCGAAAGGTTTTGTTCGAACGCCGTTTGCGACGACTCGCCTCTTTTTTTGTCTATGAACGTGATGTCGTCTGCGCCGGCCAGTGTGATTTGCGCGCCGTCTTTCTTAAGGTGGACGGATTCAAAGTCCAGAACGGTCACGCCCGCTTTTTTAAGCAGGGAGGACAGCTCGGGATATACGCCCGAGATCGCCTCATGATTGCCCGGGACATAGTAGACGGGCGCAACCATGATGATGCTTTGAATAAAATCCATGGCGATATTGACGTTTGCGCGGTGGTAGTCGATCAAATCGCCCGTGATTACGATGATATCCGGGGAGGCTTCCTTTATTTTATCGGGCAGATCAGACCCTTCTTTTCCGAAGGACTTTTTGTTGTGCAGGTCGGACACATGCAGGATCCTAAGTCCGCTGAGTTCCTCCGGAATCTTTTCACTGGAATAGGTGAGGCTGGTCGTTATGATACTGTTGTTCTGCCAGACGATGAACCAGTAGACGAAAACTGCGATGAAAATAATTATAGTGATCTGCATGATAAACCCTTTCTTTTGTCTGCTCATTGTGCCCCCCGGCATTAGTATGAACCATTTCAAAAAACATCATAACACAAACATGGGGCATTTGGTGGAAAAAAATATGATTGACATTCAGCGGAGCCTTGCGTATACATATTTAGTAAATTACTAAATAAGCAGGGATGCGATGGAAATGGGGCGCAGAAAAGGGACGGACAGTACGGTTTTTTTATATGCAGAGCGGATGGGCCGGACCGATACGGGCATCGGCACGATGATGGCCGTGTGAAATTCATTCCTTAAAAAGCTACTTTAAACGAACGGGCCTGCATAAGGACCGCTTGTTTTTCGCGAGCCGGCCGCATCTTTCACATATATATTCCGGGTCTGTCACGATTGCCTGATATTCTTTTAAATGTTTTTTTAAAAAATCTTTCTTGACTATTTTGCAAAGGGTTGTACTTGCCAGAAACTTTTTTGTTTTTTCACCTTCTTTTTTCTTTTTTTCACCTTTTTTTCTGCCGTCTTCGGGTTTTAACGTGGCATCGGCCTTTGTATCTGCGCCGGCAGTGTTTTTCCGCTTTTCCTTTTTTAGAGTATTATTTGCGGTTTTCTCCGGTTTTTTAAGTATAGCCTCAGCGTTTTTATCTTTGTTTTGGTTCTCAGGGATATCATTTTTGTTTTCCATTGGGGCCATCCTTTCTTCGGTACTGACAATCTTTCGGTTGATTGCATCAAAAGAAGAGCTTCAGGTGTTTTGAAATCAGTCTGTAATAATCATTTTTAAACTTTTTTACGTTTGATAAAACACGTTTTCCGACAATCCTGAAACTTATTTTTTCTTTGCGGTTTTTCTTAGGCATACAAACATCCCTTTATTCACGAAAAGCGCCCGTTGGAAATATATATATATTAAATAACGGGCGGATTGCCCCCAAATGGCTGTTTTTAAATGAAATACGATTTTACCCTTGATATGCGCGAGCGGCGCTCTCATACGATGATATTAAAAAAAATTGCGCCGGGGTCGGCTGTCCTGGAGATGGGGTGCGCGACCGGCATTATGACGAAATACATGAGCGGCGTTCTGGGCTGCAGGGTAGTTGTTTGCGACGTAGACGCGGAAGCCTTGAAGACCGCAAGGCGGTACGCCGACGGATGCTGGCAGGGCGACCTGGAGACGATGGGGTGGGCGGATGAATTTGCGGGCATGCGTTTTGACTATATTTTATGCGCGGATGTGCTGGAACATCTGCGCGACCCCGGCGCCGTGCTGGAGCGGACCGCCGGTCTTTTGAAAGAGGAGGGGTCCGTGTTGCTGTCCATGCCCAACATCGCGCACGATTCCGTTGTTTACGGGCTGCTTCAAAACCGGTTCGAATATACCGGGGTTGGACTGCTGGACAGGACGCACCTGCGGTTTTACACCTACCCGTCGCTTATAAAACTTTGCCTGGACGCGGGGTATTCGCCGGTGGAAGAGGACGCGGTCTACATGGAGGCGAAGCCGCCGACCGGTCTGCCGAATCAGGTGACCAGGCGGCAATACGGCCGGGTGTTCCAGTTTGTATTCGAACTGAAGAAGACATCGCATGTGCGGGAAAAGGGCATAGCGGTTGTGCGTAAAATCAAGGAGTACCCGGATGATCAAAGAGGCTGATATGGAGAAAAAAGACAAAGGCATAAAATTCATCGCATTTTATCTGCCCCAGTTCCACAGGACAAGAGAGAACGACGAATGGTGGGGGGAGGGGTTCACCGAATGGACGAACACAAAGAAAGCCGTTCCCCTGTTTGAGGGGCATGCGCAACCGCGCGAGCCGCTTCATGGCAACTACTACGACCTGTCCGACCCCGAAACGCTCAATTGGCAGGCCGGGCTGATGCAAACATACGGCGTTTACGGGCTGTGCATCTACCACTACTGGTTTGCAGGGAAAAGGCTGCTGCATGAGCCTGCGAAGCTGCTTTTAGAACACAGGGAGATCCGCATGAATTATTGTTTTTCCTGGGCCAACGAACCATGGACGCGGAACTGGGACGGACAGGAAAACAGCGTGCTAATGCCCCAGGCATACGGCGGAGAGGAGGACTGGCGGGCGCATTTTGAAACGCTGCTCCCCTTTTTTTTGGATGAGCGTTATATAAAAGTGAATGGCAGGCCGCTTTTTGTGCTGTATGTTCCAAACCAGATCGTCCGCTGCGCCGAGATGCTGGCCTGCTGGAGGCGGCTGGCCGGGGAAAACGGGCTACCCGGCCTTTATATTGCCGAGACGCTGAGTTCCAAGCACGGGATGAGCCGGCCCTGCCTGGAAGATTCCGACGCGTGCATCGAATTTGAGCCGACTTTAACGCTTTTCGGCGGGTATACGCCCCGCGGCACGCACAAATACATTCTGGATACCATGCACGTTTTTTCCTTTGACGACGTTTGGGAGAACATGCTGGCCCGGAAAACCGCTTATGCCGGGAAGGAGAAATTCCCCGGCGCGTTTACGGGCTGGGACAATTCCCCCCGGGTGGGCGCCCGTGCGAGCGTCTGTTTGGGCTTTGGCCCTGAAAAGTTTAAAGGATATTTAATCAGGCTGGCGCAAAAGTGCGATAAGGAAAAAAGCGGACGGTTTGTATTTATCAACGCCTGGAACGAATGGGCCGAAGGCGCTTATTTGGAGCCGGACAGGGACTTTGGATACGGGTATCTTAAGGCGGTGCGGGCGGCGAGGGGGGAGGAAGGTTAAAAAAAGCATAAGGGCCAAAAGGCGGCCTTACGCAAGATCACTTTTAACATTGGATAACCGGAAAAACAGATTTGAGATGATGCTTACCGGTCTTTCGTTGAATACAATATGATTTTTTCTTTGGTCAGCTCCGTATGATTGATGCATTTAATCAGTCTGCCGTCCCGCAGGATGATGACCCGATCACACATGCCCGCGACTTCCGAGAAATCCGAAGATAATAAAATAATAGAATTGCCCTTTGACACGAAGTCGTTCATAAAATTGTACACATCCGATTTTGAACTTGAATCCAAACCGATGGTGGGTTCGTCTAGGATCATTGTTTTGATTTTTGAATAAAGGATCTTTGAGATGCATATTTTTTGCTGGGTGCCGCCGCTTAAAAAATTGACGGATACATTTTTGTGCCTGTCCGAAATTGAAAACAGCCGGTAAAAATAATCGCGTATTGTTCGTTCTTTCTTTAAATTTAAAAAGCCAAGTTTTGAAATCTTTTTGATATTGGAAAGGGTTATGTTTTTTGAAGGGGACAGGGTTGGGATCAGGTTTCTGATACTCTCTTCCGCTATATATCCAAAACCGCGCTTCAACATTTTACTGGGGGACGGCTGTTTGATTTCGACACCGTTTATGTACAGCCTGCCGTTCTGTATTTTTTCGAGGCCCATTATAATTTTGCCCACCGTCGATTTGCCGTTGCCCAGCAAACCGGTAATCCCAAGAACTTCTCCCTCATACAATGAGAAGCTGATATCTTTTAGGACGCCGCCGCTGATGTTTTGGAAAGATAATATCGCCGTTCCCTTTTTTGCATAAATTTTCGGATATCTGTTTTTAAGCTCTTTTCCGGAAATGAGCTTCAGCAATTTTTCATCGTCCGTATTTTTTGTGGTGATCGTATCCGCGACTGTACCGTCGTATAAAACCGTTATCTTATCGCTCATTTTCAAGGCCTGTTCGATTTTATGCGTGATGATGATAATGATTTTCCCCAGCTTTTTCTGCTCTGTCAGAATTTTGTACAGCAGATCGGTTTCATCGTCCGAAAAACTCTCCATGGGTTCGTCGAGTATCAGTATATCCGGATCCGAAACCAATGCCTTGGTTATTTCGACAAGCCTTTTCTGGGCGTGTGATAATTGGCCGACATATATATTGGGATCTATATTGATGTTCAGAATGCGCGAAGAGGAATGGTATGCGTCGTTTAATTTTTTATAATCGATAAATACCGGCATTCTGGTTTTCGAGGGCAGGTTTTTGATATAGATGTTTTCCGCTACCGTCATGTTGTCGAATAGATTGATGCCCTGGAATACGGTTTCGACCTTTAAATTTTTAATATTTGAAAGTTTAAACGTATCGATGACGGATTCGTTGTAAAACATTTCGCCGGAATCGGCGGGCATTGTGCCCGATATGATTTTAATCAATGTGGATTTGCCGCATGCGTTTTCACCCAAGACGGCATGAATCTCTCCGCTGAAAAAATCGATGCTTACATCGTTTAAAATTTGGTTGAAACCAAATTGTTTGTTTATTTTTTTTATGCGCAGGATATTGACGTTTGACACTTTTATTCTCCGATTTCTTCGGCTGACGAAATAGTCGTGAACAGAGGAATTCCTTTATCAAAGAAAAATTCTTTGTATTCGATCGGAACGTTTTCATTTGTGATGATTGTGGCCTGCGTATCGATGGGAAGAAATGGGATCATTGAAGTCTTATCGAATTTAGTATAATCAGCCACGATGATCAGTTCGCTTGCGACTTCGCGCACTTTTTCGTAAAATTCCAGCTGCTCCTTATTGGCAATGGTGAAGCCATGCTGGATATTGACCCCGGAAGGAGACATAAAAGCCTTGTTGATCAAAATCTTGTTTAACATATCCAAAGAAAAATCTCCGGATAAAAAGAGGGTGCCTCTGTTTTTTTGCACGCTGCCGCCCGTAATGATGAGATCGATGTTATCGAGCCCGGATAATTCGTATAAGATATGAATATTGTTCGTTATGACCGATAGTTTTTGTTTTTGCTTTATTTTTTTTGAGATCTGGTAACAAGTTGTGCCGTGGCCAAGGAATATGACCTCGCCGTCATTGATAAGCCGGGCGGCGATCTCGGCGATCTCGCGCTTTTCCAATGTAAGATGGTCGATTTCATCCTGCAGGGATAAAACATTTTCTGCGGTGTCTTCCTTCAGGATGGCACCGCCATGAAAACGCGTAATGATGCCGCCCGACTCTAATTTTTCCAAATCCTTTCGAATGGTCGGCTCCGAAACGGAAAGCATGACGCTGAGTGTGGTTACGTCCGCCTGCTTGTATTCGGTTAAAAAATCTTTTATTTTTCTTAATCTTTCAATAGAGAGCATAAATTCACCATTTATATACTTTCTAATAACATTTAAAAGCTATATTGTAATTATTATACTATGCAATAAAAAAAAAGTATATAATTTTCTTTTATTTACTAATACTTTCGAAAAAAAAAATATTGACAAGTAAAAGAAACATAAATATAATAAAAAAAAGAATAATCCGAATATTTCTTATAATTCACAATTCAATCAGGAGGAAAATGGAATGGAAGACTCTGGCTGTTCTGGCACGTTGTTGACGACGCGAGGTTTAACGAAAAGCTATTCGGGCGTTGTTGTATTCGACGATTTTTCATTCGACTTGAAAAAGGGTGAAGTTCATTGTGTGTGTGGAGAAAACGGCGCGGGAAAATCTACATTTATTAAGATTTTATCCGGAGCGATCCATCCTGATTGCGGCAAGATCATGATTGAAGATTGTGTTTTTGAGAGCCTGACGCCTGCTCTGGCCCAAAGACTTGGGATACAGACCATTTATCAGGAGCAATATTTGGTTTCTGACCTCACAGTTGCGGAGAATATATTTCTTGGCCATGAAATTGGGTCTTACGGTACCTTTAACAGTAAAAAGATGTTTATGGAAGCGGAGCAGCTGTTTGATTCCATCAACGTTGAAATGGATGTGCGCCGTTATGTGGTTGAGCTGGGCGTAGCCGAAAAACAGTTTGTACAGATTGCAAAGGCTTTGTGGCAAAAAACAAAAATCCTTATTATGGATGAACCGACCTCTTCTTTCAGCAGAAATGAGATCAATAAATTGCTGAAGCTGATTGTGGAAATTGCTAAAAAGGGCGTAGGCATCATATTTATTTCGCATCATTTGGAGGAAGTTTTTGAGATTGCTGATCGCATCACTGTTTTGAGAGATGGAAGAAAAATTGCCTCGCACCTGGCCAGTGAAATTGATGTGAACCATCTGATCAGTGAGATGGTGGGCAGAGATACCGACATGTTTTATAAAAGAGAAGAAATAAAACCGGGAGAAGGGGTACTTGAGATAAAACGCTTTAATAAGGGCGGTGTTATAAAAGACATATCGTTTACGATGAAGCAAGGCGAGATTTTGGGCATTGCCGGAATGGTGGGGTCGGGTAGAACGGAATTGGCAAGGCTGCTGTTTGGAGCTGACAGGGCGGATTCGGGAAACGTTTTTCTAAACGGAACGGATATTACACCGAAGAACCCTAATGAGGCGGTCAAGCGGGGCATGAGCATGATTACCGAGGACCGGCAAATAAGCGGTTTGATAATGGAACAGAGCGTAAAGAATAATATTTCCCTTGCAAAGCTGAACAAACAGAAGCGGGTATTTATGAACCTGGCCAAGGAAGCGGAAGAAGTAAAACAATATGTAGATAAATTAAATGTTAAAACCAGAAATGTGCATCAGGTTGTAAAAGAATTGAGCGGCGGGAATCAACAGAAGGTTGTTTTGTCAAAATGGCTGTTTGCCGATTCGAATATAATCATTTTTGATGAACCGACGCAAGGGATCGATATCGGCGCCAGGGAAGAGATTTACAAACTGATTACCCAGCTGGCAAAGGACGGCAAGTATATTATAATGATTTCTTCCGATATGACTGAAATTATTGCGATGAGCGATAAAGTAATCATTATGAGAAAAGGCGAAATTACCGCCGAATTAAATAAGGACGAAATATCCGAAGAGCAAATTTTAAGATACTCTATAGGGGGCTAATTATGAATAATTCTAAAACCTGTTCGAATGGCTTTTTGAAAAAAATAAGGAACAGAAACAACACCGCATTTCAAACTTTGATTTTATTTGTTATTTTAATTGTTGGCTGTGTTGCGATATCGTTTTTTTCACCTGTTTTCTTATCTGTGACCAATATCATAAACATCTTCCAGCAGGTTGCCGTCTTGGGAATGGTTACGGCCGGGATGGCGTTGGTTATGATTTCGGGCGGCATCGATTTGTCGGTCGGTTCGCTCATGTCCCTGGCGGGGTGTATATCCGCGGTATTGGCGGTGAACGGCATGCCGGACAACATGGCAATTGTCTTGTCGATTTTAATTGCCGTCTTGGCGGGCATATTTATCGGGGTGATCATAGCATTTACCAACACCGAGCCTTTTATAATAACACTGGGAATGATGAGTGTGTTTCAGGGGATCACCCTTATTGTGACGGAAGGGTCTAATGTTCCGGTTATGGGAAGGTTTGAGATGCTGGGTCGAACCAGGGTTGGGATGTTTCCGACGCCTATACTGTTTTTTATAGCAATCATTATCATTATGTTCGTTGTGTTAAGGTATACGAAATTCGGAAGAAAGACGTATGCGATTGGGGGCAACGAAAACGCGGCTTACTTGGCCGGCATTAAGGTAAAACTGCATAAGGTGACCATTTACGCCATCAACGGCCTGATCGTCGGTTTTGCCTCCCAGGTGCTGCTGTCCAGGCTGGGATCTGCGATCCCCGTGATGGGAAGCGGGTTTGAATTGCAATCGATCGCCGCCGCGGTCATTGGCGGCGTGGCGCTCTCGGGCGGAAAAGGGTCGATTTGGGGATGCTTTATGGGCGTGCTGCTTTTGGGGATTATTTCGAACTCGCTGAATGTTTTGAGCATTTCTTCTTTCTATCAGAATATAGTTCTTGGAGCCATTATTGTTGGAGCCGTTGTCCTAAGCAATATTGGTTCGAAGCGAAAATAAAAACGATTAGGACTTTGAATTTCCAAAATAAAAAGGAGGAAAGAACATGAAAAAGAAAATGATGAGAATTTTGATTGTAGCAATCGTGCTGTGTATGACGGTGGTAGTGTTTGCATCCTGCGGAACGGCAAATCAATCGTCCGGCGGCACAAAAGATCTGGCCGATGTGCATATAGGGTATGTGCAGGCGGGCCCTGAACCTTACTATCAGACATCTGCAAACGGTGCGATTGCGGCGGGGGAAAAAGTAGGGATCAAAATGACCGTGCTGAATTCGGAGAGCACCCCTTCCAAGGAAATGTCTAATGTGCAGGATTTGATTGCCATGAAAGTGGACGCGATTATCGTTTTCACAACAAATTCGGATTCGGCGCAGGAAGAAGCTAAATTGGCCAACGAAGCAAATATTCCGTTCTTTGTTATCGGATCTGCGGCGGCCGAAGGGGAAGGAAAAGTAACCGCAACCATTAAACCGGATTTTCTGGAGCTTTCCGGACTGGCTGGAAAATATGTTGCTGAAAATTATCCCGATGCCAAGATAGGAATCATTGAAGGGATGCTGGGCCAGCAAATCGCCGAGTTCTTTACACAGGGATTTGTGGATAATCTTGCGGACACAAATGAAGTTGTGGAGCAAAAATCTGCCGACTGGAGCAGGGACAACGCGATGTCTATCACGCAGGACTGGATTACGGCGGGCGTGCCTTTGGATATGATTTATGTACATAATGAAGATATGGCAGCCGGCGTGGTACAGGCGTTGAAGGAAGCGAACAAACTGAATGACATCAAAGTGGTTTCGACCAATGGGTCTCCGGAAGGCCTGATCATGCTGGAGGCGGGCGAACTTTTGGCAACGGCAAATGAATCGCCCTCCATGGAATCTGCGATGGGTGTTAAGGTTGCGCTGGATGCAATTTTCGGCAAACCTGTAGAGAGCGAAGTGAAGCCTCCGATTAAGCTTCTGACCAAGGATAACATTGATGAAGTGATTTCCTGGGGACCTGAATGCGTTGATCTGATCGATTGGGGAGAATACGTTCAATAGGAAATTAATACGGAATATGATTATTGCACTCGCCTTAGAGTGCAATAATCATATTTACAGTTGATTGCAGGCAAAAAAGGAGAGAAACGATGTTTGATCCCAAATTGGAATACCAACAGCGGTTCGACCGGGTTATGGACAACGTGAAGCTGAACGAATCGGACAGGGTGCCCATCATACCGGTGACGCAGTATTATCCTTACCTGTACGGCGGAGGGACGATCGCGGAATGCATATATGATTGGAACAGGGCCGGTGCGTGCATGGATAAGTATTACGAGCATTTTAAACCCGACCTGGGCTGGGATCCCGTGCATATGTATCCGGGCCAATATCTGGAGGCTTGCGGCCTCAATTGGTGGAGATGGCCGGGCGGACCATTAAAAGATGAAAATGCGCCTTATCAGTATATTGAAGGCGACTATATGCTGGAGGATGAATATAAAGAAGCCACAAAGGATACGACTAAGTTTATGCTGAATAAATGGATACCGCGCTGCTTTGGAAAACTATCCGGATTTTCCAAGCTGGATTTCAGAAATTCGATGTGGTTCAGCCATATGTCTACGCTGGTTAATTTTGCCGATCCGGAGGTTGAGGAATCGCTGATGGCTGCCATCAAAGCCGGGAAAATTTTAGCGGACTGGTTTGGATTTTTGGCGGATTACGGAAATAAAATGGAAACGCAGTTCGGGATTCCCGTGGCATATGCCGCCTGGGCGTTTGCGCCGTTCGACATGATCGCAGATACCATGCGGGGCACTCTTGGAATTTCATATGATCTGGCCGAGAGAAAAATCGAAATACTTGATATGATAGAAGCGATCACGGATTTTGCGATCGAAGATACGATCAAGGGCGCAAAAGCGACCGGAAGGCCCTGGGTGTGGTTTTGGCTGCATAAAGGCACGGATGAATTCATGTCTGAAAAGACATTCGGGGAAGTCTATTGGCCTTCGCTCAGAAAATATATAACAGCCATGGCCCAGGCGGACCTGGTGCCCATGGTTTATGTGGAGGGATCCTATAATAAAAGGCTTGAATTCCTGACGGAAGTGCCTGCAGGAAAGGTTGTTTATTCTTTTGAAACGGTTGACATGAAAGAAGCGAAAAGGGTTTTGCGGGACACCGCATGCATTGCCGGAAACCTGCCGAACACTCTGCTGGCATACGGAACAAAACAAGAAGTCGTTGACTATTGCAAGTGGCTGATAGACACCTGCGCGCCCGGGGGCGGCTATATGTTTGATACGGGCGCGCTGATCGACGAAGCGAGCGAAGAAAATATGGACGCCATGTTTGAGACCGTACTAAATTACGGACAGAAGAAATAATCGGGAGGATTTTTATGAAGATTGGTTTTCATACGGATGCGTTCAATTCAAGCGTATTCAATTTTCAGAAATGTGTCGACTGGGCGGAGGCCAACGGAGTGAGCGCCATTGAGTGCGGGGTGATTGACGGCGTATCCTGGATACACGGTCTGGGATATTTTCCGCATATTGCGCTGTACCAGGACCCCTTGAAATTGAAAGAAAAAATGGAGAAGCAGGGCGTGGCATTTTCGCAGATCGACGCCGCGTATCCGCTGTCCGGGACAGACGGGCCGATTTACGGCGTGCCGTATATCCTGAAGGCGATTCCCTGGGCGAAGCACGCGGGCTGTGGCAACATAGCCACTACCGACGGTTTATATAAACCGGAGGAGCTGAGCGATACGCAGGCGCTGGCAATGATGAAGAACAGCTATCTGCATTTGTTGGATATAGCTGAGTCCTATGGCGTTAATATAAATATAGAGGTACACGGGTACTTTACGACGAGCCCGGATTTTTTGGATGAAATGCTGCATTTTTCGGACAACCCGTTTTTCGGACTGAATTTTGATACTGGAAATTCGTTTATATCAGGACAGGATCCGGTCGCTTTTTGCAAACGGTTTTTAGGAAGAATAAAGCATGTGCACATCAAGGACGTATCCGAGTCTCTGGCGCAGAAAAGCCGGGGGGAAGAAAAAGGGATCGGTATCAGCCATTGCGCAATCGGGGACGGCGTGAACGCCGGTAATATTGTAAAATGCCTGGAAATGCTGAGGAACGCCGGATACAACGGTGTTTTAAGCATGGAAACCGAAGGGGCGGGCGGCCCGATGATTGAAAAATCTTTGCTTTGGCTTCGAAAAACTTTGAAATCCTTAAACATCAAGGAAGACATATAATACAAAAAGCATATTCCCCTCTAATAACTGCACGCAATCTGCGTGCGCAAGGCTGCGAATTGAATTTCGCAGCCTTTTTTTGGACGATGCCGGTCGTAAAAAAATGTTCCTCACGTAAGTGCGGGACGGCTTTATAGCGCAAAAGCGCACAGGAGAGGAGAACGGCCGGTTTATTTTTATCAACCTGTTCCTTTAAATCAATGCAGGTATACGGATACTCTTTCAAAATAAAAATATTCTTTGACTTTTTTTGAATTATTGCGTATATTTCTTTTAAATCAACACATTGCAAAAGCCTATTTGCGAAGCAGGCGTGTTTCGCCCGTTTTGATTAAGCATGATTCTTTATTAGGGAGGGATTCACATGTATAAGAAAATTTTATTCTCCATCCTGGCCGTTTTTTTGGTATTCAGTTTGATAGGGTGTTCTGGGGAAACGCCGGAACAAAGCCCGGGCAAACAGGAGGAAAACGCAAATAAACCTGCCGCAGATTTAAAACAAACATTGAAAGATGAGTATGGCTATGATTTTACCGTTCAAGATTTTTTGACAGCCATAATGGTTGGAGATACGAAAGCGGTAAGGACGTTCCTGGATGCGGGAATGGACCCCGACAGCCAGGGCACTCCCGACTGGCCGGTGATGTACAATGCCATTTCGGCGAACAGCCCGGAAATCGTATCCCTGCTGATCGATTACGGGGCGGACGTGGCGTATGAATATAAAGACGGCGGCAATTATCTTTGGTACGGCGTAATGAACAAAGCTGAAAACGCGACACTGGACGCGCTGCTGGCGGGGGGCGTGGATCTGAACTATTCCCTTGACGGGGACAACAGCTATGACGTCGCCCAGGGTCAGCTGCAGTACGATGCGGAATACCAGAGGCTGATAGACTATCTTGCGGAAAAGGGTCTGCAGCCGCTTGGGTAAGCGGGCGGATTTTTTAAAGCCGATACATTTTTAACATGACAGGAGGCCGCATGAGATCAATTTATTATTCGGATTTTTGGGTTTCCATATTGTAGTAAATGCAGTTTTATTGTACAATATAGTTGTATTCAATTTATCTATAATCCAAGAAACTGATTTCCGCAAAAGAATTTGGGGGCATGCCAAATCGACTGTGCG
>Ga0351941_1046_pt1 | contig 44289 bp, 37 predicted proteins | sample TotcelHT113001N9_FD_206853 | JGI IMG/M metagenome (GOLD analysis project Ga0351941, IMG submission 206853) | Enriched cells from coal bed in the Powder River Basin, Montana, United States - Total cells T11 rep2 HSBNCT.T11.300.1.N9 ...
TTTATAGGCATCGAAACAGGCAGTGCGCTGCGTGAATTGTGGGGCGCTGCCAATTATATGGCCCGTCTTTCGGGCGGCCATCCAACCAAAAAAAACAACATACATTTAACGGTCCGGTTTTTGGGCGACCAGCGGGACACCGGGCGCATTGCCCGTGCGATGGACGATACCTGCGCCGGTAAGCGCGAATTTTATCTGGAACTGGACGAACTGGTGTTCATGAGCCGCCTGAAGATTGCCTGGTGTTCGGTGAAGGGGGATTTAGCCGCCCTTCATGCGCTGCGGGATTCGCTGGAGAACGCGCTGGCGGGCGAGGGATACGAGCGGGAAAAAAGGCCGTTTCTGCCGCATATCACGTTGGTGAGGCAGGCGGACCAAAAATGGGACATACGGGATGTTAAACTGGAAAAAACGGTATTCAAGGTGGGGCGGCTGGTGCTTTACCAAAGCGTAAGGCAAAACGGGGAACTTTTTTACATCCCGCTCCATACTTCTGATTTCGGGGCTGGCCATGGCGGTTGAGTTTGTTTGTTCAAGAACGGAAGCAAAATCAACAGAATATGTCCTTGAAAAAATCAAGGCGCAGGTGGATATCGACCCGCTTGCGCGCGTCATCGTTTTGGTTCCGCCCCAGGCCACGCTGTCGACCGAGAACCACATCATGCGCGCCCTGGGCCTGAAAGGGCTGATGGGCGTATGGGTGATGGGCCCGGAAAAACTGAAAGAGCGCATACTGGACACGGTGTACGGACGCGCGCGGCAGACGATCGACGCGCCGGGGAAAAGCATGGTCCTCCGCCGGCTGATGGACGCGTATGCGGACAAACTTCCCGTATTGGGTGCATGCGCGCGCACGCCAGGCATCTGCCCGGATATCGCCGGGGTCATATCCGAATTCAAATCCATGGACATATTGCCGGGCCAGATCGCATCTCTTGCGTCGGGCAGCAAATCTACCGACCTCAAACTGCGCGACCTGGCTTTTTTGTACGAAAAATTTGAAGAGGTCTTAGGGGATGGCGCCCTTACCGGGGAAGACCGCATGAACATCGCCATCGAGCATGCGCGGGACTGCAAGTTCATTGCGGAATCGGACGTGTACATCCTGGATTTCGGGCTGTATACCGCGCAGATGGTCCGGCTGATCGCCGCGATCGCCGTTACCGCAAAAAACACGGCCGTCACCTTCCTCGACACCCACCCCGCCGACCCGGACGCGGAACTCTTTGAGATCGCGCGCAGCGAACGGGCAATATTGCAAAAAGCGGCGGCCGGCGCAAAGCCGGTATTCCTTCCGTATGACCGCGGCGGCGGCGAGATCCGTCATGTGGCCAAAAATCTGTACGCCTATCCCTGCGTCCGGCGGAGTGAGGCGAGCGAAAACGTGCGCATCGTCCGCGCGCTGGACCCCGGGCAGGAGGTGGCGGCGGCGGCCGAAACCATTGCGCGCCTAACCGCCGAAGAAGGATACGCCATGCGGGACATCGCGGTGGTCTGCGGCAGCGCGGGCGAATACGCACGAATCATCAAAGAACAATTTACCCGGTCGAACATCCCCTATTTTTTGAACGACAAGCGCAGCGCGCTGGAGAATTTTGCTGCGCGTTTTTTGCTGTCGGCCCTTAGGATGGCGGGCGGCAGGCTGTCCAAGGAAAAACTGCTCGCGCACATCGAATCGGCATTCGGACCCGGCGACCCGGATGTTTCCGTATTAAAAAACTACGCGTATAAAAGCATTGCGAGCGCCTACCAGCTTGAAAAACCGCTGGCGGAGGATGCGGCCGAGGCGGCCCGCGTGCGCTGCGCGGCGCCCGCGCTCAGCTTTCGAAAAAGCATCGCCTCCGCAAAAACCGCCGGGGAAAAGCTTGCTGCGCTGGCCGGCTATATGCGGGAGATGGGCCTTGATGAGCGCGTCTCTTCCCGGGCGGACGAATTTATCCGCCAGGAATTGCCGGAGAGCGCGGAATACTATGAACAGGCGTACAAGAGGATCGGCGAAGTGCTGGAGCAGGCAAGGACCATTCTTGGCGATACGGAACTTACAGGCCGGGAACTTGCCGAGGTGCTGAAAAGCGGTTTCGAATCCATATCCATACGGCTGATTCCGCAGGGCGCGGACGAAGTGGTGGTGGGGGACATCGGGGTCCTGCGCACGGGCGATATCCGCGCGCTGATCGTTCTGGGGGTGAACGAAGGAAAGATACCCAATTACGAAGAGGAGCCCGGCATCCTGACGCCCAGGGAAAAAGATTTTATCATGGAAGAAATTCTGGGCAGAAGCGCGGGATCGCCAATCGCGCGGCAAAAACTGGCAATCTATCGCATGTTCTCCCTGCCGGCCGAAAAATTGATTTTGAGCTACCACCAGCTTTCGGAAGGAAGCCGGCAGCAGCCTTCCTCCCTGATCGAACGGTTGGGGGAGATTTTAAACATAAAAGAGATGGATGCAAAGGCGCTTACGGGCCGCCTGCGCGAAAACGCATTGGCGCTTGCGGCGGACGAAATGAAGGCGATTGCGGACGGCAATGCCGGCAGGAGCCAAAAGTATATGGCCGCGCTGCTTGCGCGGGAAGATACCCGCGAGACCCTGCTGCAATACGAAAAATTTGCCGCCCGGGCAAATGCCGCGCGGCGGATGGACAGGCGGTTCGCAGGCGAACTGTATGGCAAGGGCGTCGCCAGCGTCAGCCGTTTCGAAACGTATTTTTCCTGCCCGTTCAGGCATTACGTTTTGTACGGGCTGAGGCCCGAGGTTCCCCGGGAAAGCAAAATCGAAAGCCTGGAGGTGGGCAACTTCGTGCACGGTGTGCTGGACCGCGTCTCCAAGAGCCTGAAGAAAGAGGGCAAATCCTGGAGCGCCGTAACCGAAGGGGAGATGGTACGGCTGCTCCGCGAAAGCGCAAAGGCCGTGGCGGAAACCGAAATAAAATACACCCTTGGCCCCAAAAACAAAAACACGCTGGATATTGTCGAGCGCGAGCTTTACTGGGCGCTTTCGGCCATCCGGCGGCATTTTGAAACCTCCGCCTTGGAGATGGAAGAGACCGAACACCGCTTTGAACTGGATATCGCGGGCGTGCGCTTAAAAGGCGTGATCGACCGGCTGGACATGGCGAAAATCGGCGCGGAAACCCTGTTCAAGGTGGTGGATTACAAGACGGGAGAAAAAAGCTGGTCCCTGCAGGATTTTTACGAAGGGCTGTCCCTCCAGCTGGTGATCTACATGCTGGCCGGCCTTGCGTACTTCCGTCAGCGTTTCCCGGATGTCAGGGCCGCGGGGGCGGATTACTTTACGGTGAAGCTTCCCCTGCTGGAAGAGTTCGACCCGGAGGGGATCATCGCGCAATATAAAATGAAAGGCCTGCAGGCCCTCCCGCCCGAGGACGCCAAAAAGGTGTACGGGTATGACGGCAGCGGGATCGTGTCCTTAAGCCTACGGCTGAAAAAAGACGGCGGATACCACGCCACGGACGCCAAAGACGTTTATACAGAAGAAGAGATGAGCCGGCTGATGGGCTATGCCAGAAAACTGGTTGCGCGCGCGGCCGGGGAGATCGAGTCGGGCAGCATCGACGTCGCGCCCCGTCCCAATGATAAAAACCTGCCGCCCTGCGCGTACTGCGATTTCCGCAGCGTATGCATGCTGGACGAGGCGGATATGCCGGACAAAAAAGAAAAACACGCGCGGGACGATATTTTAAAAGCCATAGCGGATGAGGAGAACAGGTAAGGGAGAGGACATGGAATATACCCAAAAACAAAAAAGAGCGGTCGAAAGCTGCGGGAGAAGCGTGCTGGTCTCCGCCGCGGCCGGCTCGGGAAAAACCAGCGTGCTCACCGGCCGTATCGTCTCCCTCATTCTGAAAGGGGCGGACATCCAAAAGATGCTGGTAACCACCTTCACCAACGCGGCGGCGGGGGAAATGAAGGCAAGGATCGCGCGCGCCCTTCTAAAGCAAGCGGGGGATAAACGCATGCGCGAACAGGCCGAACGGGTATCCGGCGCGTCCATCGGGACCTTTCACAGCCTCTGCAGCCGTATCATACGGGAGAACTACGATCTCTTGGGCATTTCCCGCGGCTTTCATATCCTGGATGAAAAAGAGACGCAGGTCCTTCGGGCCGAGAGCATGGAGGAACTGCTGGACGACCTGTACGAAGCGCAGGACAACGATTTTCTGCGGGTGGTCTCCCGCTATACCAAGCGGGGGAGCGACGACGGGATCGCCCGCATGGTCTTCAAGCTGCACGACTTTTCCCGTGCCAAGCCCGACCCGCAGGGGTGGCTCCGTTTCGCCGCGGACGTCCCGTACGAGACCTACCGCATCCATGCGGGCGGCGATTCGCCCGAAATAAAAGAAGACTACGCCCATACCATGCCCGACGTTCATACCATCGTTCGCATGACCGAACGGTTCGATGAGATCTACGCCGCCAAAAAGGCGGAAAAGAACGGCGCGGATTACGACGACCTGCTGCTCATGGCGCTGCGGGTACTGAAAGAGCGCCCATACGGCTTTGATTACATTTTTGTGGACGAATACCAGGACACCAATCCGGTCCAGGAGGAGATCATACGGCGGCTGGCGCGGGAGGACAATCTTTTCATGGTGGGAGACATCAAGCAGAGCATTTATAAATTCAACCTGGCCGACCCGGATATCTTCCTTAAAAAGGCCGCCGAATTTAAAAACACCGAATTTGCGGGCGAACTCTTGTGCATGAACGAGAATTTCAGGAGCGCGCAAAAAGTGGTGGACGCGGTGAACGGCATGATGGAAAAGGTGATGTCGCTCGCTCTGGGCGAGATCGAATATGCGCCGGAAGAGCGGCTGGTCTGCAAGAACGGCGCGCAGGGCTGGGCAGAGGCGCTGCTGTGCGAGGCGGGAAATGCGGAAGAAAGGAATATCAAGGAAGCCGTGATGATCGCGGACAAAATAGAAGAAATTGTCCGGCATACCGGCGGGGAGCCGGACGGCGGCCTCGGCTACGGGGACGTCACCCTGCTGGTGCGTTCGCGCAGCGAATTTTCGGACGCGGTGAAAAAAGTCTTCCAAAGCCGCGGGATCCCCCTCCTGTTCGACCTGGAGGAAAAAAGGGACATCCCCGAACTGGATCTCTTTCATAACATCCTGCGCATCGTGGAAAATCCGATGCAGGACGTTCCGCTTTTAAGCGTCCTTCGCACATTCGTTTTGAGCGAAAACGAACTGGCGGCCATCCGGCTTTATAAGGGCGAAGGCCCGTTTTATAAGGCGGCCGAAGCGTACGCGCGGGAAATGGGCGATGCAGCCGCGGCAAAGCTGAACGGCTTTTTTGAAAAGATCTCCTATTTAAAAACCTGCGAAGCCGCGCTCACATTCAGGGATTTTATAGAAAAAGCGGCGGAAGCGTTCGATTTCGACGCGTTCATGCTGTGCGCGAGCGGCGGCAAAAAGGAAGCCTTTATTGCATTAAAGGAGCTGTGCGCCAATCTGGCCGATGCCCGTGAAGACAGCCTGTACCTTGTAAACCGCGCGCTTGCGGATGTGAAAAAACGCGAAGGCAGCTATGTGAAAACAAAACCCGCGGCCGGGGCGGACGCGGTCCGGCTGATGACCATGCACCGCGCCAAGGGTCTGGAGTTTCCGGTGGTGTTTTGCTGCAACCTGCACCGGCAATTCAATATGCGGGACCTTTTTTCAAACGAACCGCTCATCGTCCATTCGGAGATGGGCATACTGCCCAATTACGTGGACGCGGACAAATGCGTTGTCCGTCCAACCTTTGCGCGGCAGGCCGCCGTGGCCCGCCTCAAGGCGGAATACAAATCCGAGGACCTGCGCGTGCTGTACGTCGCCATGACGCGCGCCAAAAACATGCTTTTTCTGTGCGGCTGCGTCAAAGAAGCGCAAAAGGCCTTTGAAAACTGGGAGTCGTACGCATCGGGGCAAAAAGAATTCGCGGAGGCAAACTGCATGCTGGACTGGGTGATGGGCGGCCTGCCCGAAAACGTCCCTGTTTCGGTATTGAAGCCGGGGGAAGAAACCCTGCGCGGCAGGCCGGCGCTCGATATTGAGAAGCTGAACCTTGAACTGGAAGAGACGTACGGGCGGGAAGGCGATCCGCAGGAATTCATTGCGCTTCCGCGCCGTATCAAGGTCCCCGCAAAGCTTTCGGTGAGCGAGATCAAAAAACAGGCGGTGGCGCTTTATGTAAGCATGCGGCCGGTTTTGGACGAAAGCGAGATCACAGGCGCAAAGCTGGGCACGCTGGTCCATGCCGTAATGGAACATATCGGTTTTGAAGGCGATTCGGCAATGGCCGCGGCGGGTCGGCTCTTTGACCGCGAGATCATCACGCAGACCGAAAGGGAGGCCATTGAAAAAAACGCCGCCATGATCGACGCGTTTTTTAAATCCGGTCTGGCCGGGCGTATAAAGCGTTCAAAAAAGGTAATCAAAGAAATGCCATTCAATCTTCTGGTGCCCGCGGGCGAAATCGGCTACGCGAGCGATCTTTCCGTCACGGTGCAGGGCGTGCTGGACCTCGCGTTTATGGAAGGCGGGCAGTGGGTGCTGGTGGATTATAAAACGGACTATGTGCCGGGCGACGTGCAGGAATATAAAATCATATACGAAAAACAGCTTTCCCTGTACGCAAACGCGCTTTCGTCCATCACCGGCGTCCCGGTGAAAGAGCGGTGGCTGTGCTTTTTAAGGAACAACCGGCAGGTTCAACTTTAAAACGCTTTTTCGCGCAAAAAAGAGCGCGGGTCTTTCGGCATGCCGTTTTGCCGGGCGAGTTTTTTATTTCTTCATCAACTCTTTTTTTTATCGCGCCGATTGTGATATAATAGGAAAAAATCGCGAAGGGAAGCGAAAACAGAATGAAAACCGATCCGGCCTGCGAACCGTGCCATATCAAATACACCGGGCCCAAGCTGTATGCAGCAGAAACGCACGCCCATACCCGGGAGACCGGGCCCTGCGGACGGGTGCCTGCCGAACATCTTGTGCGCGAGTACATCAAAATGGGCTACAGGTACCTTTTCATCACCGACCATATGCATGAGAACAACCTGGAGAAAAGGGAACTTAAAAAAGCGCCCTGGGAAAAAAGGGTGGACGAATACCTGAAGGGATACCGCACGGCCAAGAAAGCGGCACAAGGAACGGACCTTATCGTCATGCTGGCCATGGAAGTCACGCTCAAGGGCAAGTCGCCCATCGATTTTCTGGTGTACGGCGCAAACGAGGCTTTTCTGTACAGCCATCCGTTTTTTTACGATACGGGCTATGAAGCGTTTTACAAACTGGTCCGGGAAAACGGGTTTCTGTCTTTTCAGGCGCATCCCTACCGGTATGAGGGTGCGCCGATCGAGCCCGTCTGCTACGACGGGATCGAGATATTCAACGCGCATCCGAGGCACCTTTCCCGCAACCGGAACGCCGTCGCGTTTGCGCTTGAAAAAGGGCTCTTTACCATATCGGGCAGCGACGTGCATGCGGAGGAAGACATCGCGCGGGGAGGCGTGATGCTGCCCGGCGGGATCGAGTCCGGCGCGGATTTCGTGCGTTACATCAAAGAGAACGGCTCGCCCGAACTGATCATCACCTTCCAGTAATAGAAAACAAAAAAACGGGTCACAATTAAGCATAGACGAAAAGAGCGTCTTACAATATACTATTGGTGTATGTTTTAAGAACATAAAAAAAGTTTATATGATTTAATATATAAAAAGAAAGGAATAGAGTCATGGCTAAAATCACAAAAGATATGAACATAATGGAAGTCATCCAGATGGACGAAGGAACCGCGGACGTTTTCATGTCGGCAGGTATGGGGTGCCTCGGATGCGCCGCCGCCAGGTTTGAAAACCTGGAACAGGCCTGCATGGTCCACGGGATCGACGTTGACGAACTGGTGGATAAGCTGAACAATTATTTCGAAAATAAAGAAACGCACTAAAAAAGGAGGAAGTTTTTATGGACAGATATGTATGCTCGGTATGCGGATATGTGTATGATCCGGCGGACGGAGATCCGGACCACGATGTTGCCGCAGGAACGCGCTGGGAAGATGTTCCACAAGATTGGGTCTGCCCGATGTGCGGCGCTGATAAATCAATGTTTGAAAAAGAATAAGGATCGGTGAACGGTATGAAAGCAGTCAAGGTTACGGATAAAATTGATTGGGTCGGCGTACAAAACCCCGAGCTGCGCTTTTTCGACGTGATCATGGAAACCAGGTGGGGGACGTCCTATAATTCCTATTTAATTAAAGGAAGCAAAAAAACCGCGCTGGTGGATGCGGTGAAGACCGCGTTCGCGGACGAACAGATAAAGCGCATACGCAGCGTCTGTGATCCCGCCTCCATCGACTACATCATCTGTAACCATACCGAACCCGATCATTCGGGATCGCTTACCCGTCTTTTGGACATAGCGCCCAAAGCCAGGGTGGTCTGCTCCAAAGCCGCAAGCATATTTTTAAAGGATATCACCAACCGTGAAATCGAGTACATGGTGGTGGAAGACGGATACGAGCTGGACCTGGGGGATGTCAACATCCGGTTTTTGAGCGTGCCTTTCCTGCACTGGCCGGATTCCATATTCACTTATGTGGAGTCCGAAAAGTTTTTGAGTTCGGGAGACGTGTTCGGATTTCATTTCTCGGCCGAGAAAATATTCGATGACGAGACGCCGCTCACGGCGGAGATGGCCGAATCCCAGAAGTATTATTACGACGTGATCATGTCGCCCTTTGCGCCCTACGTTCTGAAAGCGGTGGACAAGGTAAGGGACCTCTCTATCAAAATCATCGGCCCGTCGCACGGCCCGGTCTTAAGGACCGATCCCTTAAAGGCGGTGGAGAACTACCGTGCGTGGGCGCAGCCCGTCATAAACGATCCCAAGAAAGTGTTCGTGGGCTACGTCTCCTGCTACGGGTACACCCGGCAGCTGGGCGAGCAGATTTACAATGCGGTCCGGGCAGCGGGCTTTGACGCCGAGATAGCGGACATATCCGCCATCGGCGCAAAGAAGGCGGCAGAGAAGATCCAGTGCGCGGACGCGTTCGCGATCGGGTCGCCGACGCTGAACCGCGACATACTTAAGCCCGCCTGGCATGTGCTGACCGCCCTGTGCCCCATGATCGTCAAAGGCAAGAAAGCGGTGGTGTTCGGTTCTTACGGATGGAGCGGAGAAGCGCCCAAATATATGGACCAGAGGCTAAAAAACCTTGACGTAAACGTGGTCGCCATAGCGACTGCCAAACTCAAGCCAAACGACGCGGAGCTCGCGTCCGCAAAAGAGGCCGGGGTCAAACTTGCCGAGTCCATAAACTGAAGCAAAAAACGCCGCTCCGAGCATAAAAAATGGAATATTGTGGAGCGGTTTTTTATTTCCCCAAAAAAAAGAATGAAAAGCGAGAAAATAAGGTTGACAGTGAGAGGGGAATTTGGTATTATAATCGAGCCGCTAAAAAAGCGGAGAACCTTGAAAAAACAATACAGTACCAAAAAATGAAGCTTGTAAGCGGAGCCTGGTCAAATTTTAGAAAAGCGCGAAAGCGCTTTGAATAATTTTATTCAAGAGTTTGATCCTGGCTCAGGACGAACGCTGGCGGCGTGCTTAACACATGCAAGTCGAACGGTATTTATCCGGTAGTAATATTGGGTAAGTATAGTGGCGGACGGGTGAGTAACGCGTGAGCAATCTACCTTAAAGAGGGGAACAACATCCGGAAACGGATGCTAATACCGCATAAGACCACAGCGGCACATGTCGCAGGGGTCAAAGGAGAAATCCGCTTTAAGATGAGCTCGCGTCCCATTAGCTGGTTGGTGAGGTAACGGCCCACCAAGGCAACGATGGGTAGCCGACCTGAGAGGGTGATCGGCCACACTGGAACTGAGACACGGTCCAGACTCCTACGGGAGGCAGCAGTGGGGAATATTGGGCAATGGGCGAAAGCCTGACCCAGCAACGCCGCGTGATTGAAGAAGGCCTTCGGGTTGTAAAGATCTGTCCTATGGGACGAAAAAAATGACGGTACCATAGGAGGAAGCCCCGGCTAACTACGTGCCAGCAGCCGCGGTAATACGTAGGGGGCGAGCGTTGTCCGGAATTACTGGGCGTAAAGGGTGCGTAGGCGGCGCTCTAAGTCAGATGTGAAATATCCATGCTTAACGTGGAGGGTGCATTTGAAACTGGAGCACTTGAGTGCAGGAGAGGAAAGTGGAATTCCTAGTGTAGCGGTGAAATGCGTAGATATTAGGAGGAACACCAGTGGCGAAGGCGACTTTCTGGACTGTAACTGACGCTGAGGCACGAAAGCGTGGGGAGCAAACAGGATTAGATACCCTGGTAGTCCACGCCGTAAACGATGGATACTAGGTGTAGGGGGCGATAGCCTTCTGTGCCGCAGCTAACGCAATAAGTATCCCGCCTGGGGAGTACGATCGCAAGGTTGAAACTCAAAGGAATTGACGGGGGCCCGCACAAGCAGCGGAGCATGTGGTTTAATTCGAAGCAACGCGAAGAACCTTACCAAGGCTTGACATCCCTTGACGTGCATAGAAATATGCATTCCCTTCGGGGCAAGGAGACAGGTGGTGCATGGTTGTCGTCAGCTCGTGTCGTGAGATGTTGGGTTAAGTCCCGCAACGAGCGCAACCCTTATTGCTAGTTGCCAGCGCGTAAAGGCGGGAACTCTAGTGAGACTGCCGGGGACAACTCGGAGGAAGGTGGGGACGACGTCAAATCATCATGCCCCTTATGTCTTGGGCTACACACGTGCTACAATGGCCGGTACAAAGGGTAGCGAAGCCGCAAGGCGGAGCGAATCTCACAAAGCCGGTCTCAGTTCGGATCGTGGGCTGCAACCCGCCCACGTGAAGTCGGAGTTGCTAGTAATCGCGAATCAGCATGTCGCGGTGAATGCGTTCCCGGGCCTTGTACACACCGCCCGTCACACCACGGAAGTTGGGAGCACCCGAAGCCAGTGGCCTAACCTGTAAGGGGGGGAGCTGTCGAAGGTGAGATCAATGACTGGGGTGAAGTCGTAACAAGGTAGCCGTATCGGAAGGTGCGGCTGGATCACCTCCTTTCTAGGGTGTAGAAAAACAAAGGCAACGTTTGCAAGCTTTATTTTTTGGTACTGTATGTTTTAAAGAGAGAAAACAGGAATCCTTTATTGGTAAACAGCGCCGCAAGGCGCCAAATCAATCCAAATTAGCGAGGGCTGATGTGCCCGAAGCGAATTTGACCTTGAGCAAAAGGGTTCCCCAAAGGGAAAATGCAATTTGCCCTTTGGAAACAAGCTGGGGGTGTAGCTCAGCTGGGAGAGCACCTGCCTTGCAAGCAGGGGGTCAGCGGTTCGATCCCGCTCATCTCCACCAGGTTCATAAGGAGCCGTGGGTTTGAGGAAAGAGATCACCGCAGCAGCTAACAACCTGGGCTCATAGCTCAGCCGGTTAGAGCGCGCGCCTGATAAGCGCGAGGTCGGTGGTTCGAGTCCACTTGAGCCCACCATTACACCGCAAGGTGTATGCATGGGCAAAGGCTAATAGTTTATGCGAGCGAAAGCGAAGCATTTAAGCTAAAGGAGCCAGCCCACCAATATACCATCGAGGTATATGCATGGGAACAGGCCAAAGGGGCCCAGCCCACCAATATACCGCAAGGTATATAACATGGGCAAAGGCCAAAGGGGCCAGCCCGCCAATATGCACCTTAAGAGGTGTATGTTATGTCTTACGGGACAAACAGGACATTGAAAACTGCATAAAGCGAACCAAAAAGAAAAAACTTGATAACTTAGAAAAGAAAAGGGTAAATTACAATTTTCGAAAACAGGTTAAATCAAGTCTTAGGAGAGATGAAAGATCAAGCTAAAAAGAGCGTAGGGTGAATGCCTTGGCATCTGGAGCCGACGAAGGACGTGGTTAGCTGCGAAAAGCTATGGGGAGCCGCAAACAGGCCTTGATCCATAGATGTCCGAATGGGGAAACCCAGCGCATGTAACAGTGCGTTACCCATTGCTGAACACATAGGCAATGCGGAGGGAACCCGGTGAACTGAAACATCTAAGTAGCCGGAGGAAGAGAAAGAAACATCGATTTCCCAAGTAGCGGCGAGCGAACGGGAAAGAGCCCAAACCGAGCGTCTTCGGACGATCGGGGTTGCGGGCCGGCGTACGCCATTGAGAAAGGTTAGTCGAATAGCATTGGAAAGTGCAGCCAAAGGGGGTAACAGCCCCGTAGACGAAAACTTGACTCAGGCAGCCGGTACCAGAGTACCACGGGACACGAGTAATCCCGTGGGAAGCTGGGGGGCCCACCCCCCAAGGCTAAATACTACCAGATGACCGATAGTGAAATAGTACCGTGAGGGAAAGGTGAAAAGTACCCCGGGAGGGGAGTGAAATAGTACCTGAAACCCTATGCTTACAAACAGAGGTAGCACTATTTAAAGTGTGACCTCGTACTTTTTGTAGAACGGGCCAGCGAGTTACGCTGTGCAGCGAGGTTAAGGTGATGGATCACCGGAGCCGCAGGGAAACCGAGTCTTAACAGGGCGAAATATAGTTGCATGGTGTAGACCCGAAACCAGGCGATCTATCCATGAGCAGGTTGAAGCGGTGGTAAGACACCGTGGAGGACCGAACCCACGTATGTTGAAAAATGCGGGGATGACTTGTGGATAGGGGAGAAATTCTAATCGAGCTTGGAGATAGCTGGTTCTCCTCGAAATAGCTTTAGGGCTAGCCTTGCTTTTAGGATATATGGAGGTAGAGCACTGAATGGGCTAGGGGGTTTCGCGACCTACCGAACCTTATCAAACTCCGAATGCCATATATCTATAGCAGGAGTCAGACTGCGGGAGATAAGTTTCGTAGTCAAAAGGGAAACAGCCCAGATCATCAGCTAAGGTCCCAAAGTGTAAGTTAAGTGGAAAAGGATGTGCGACTGCTAAGACAACTAGGATGTTGGCTTAGAAGCAGCCACTCATTTAAAGAGTGCGTAACAGCTCACTAGTCGAGTGGTCGTGCGCCGAAAATGTCCGGGGCTAAAACTTACCACCGAAGCTATGGGTGTGACATTTCCAACAATGCTTTTTTAAAGGTAGAGCGTTTGCGGCATCGAAGATGACGCTAAATGCAAAAAAAGAAAAAGCTTACCAAGAGAAGGTATTGTTGGGAATGTCACGCGGTAGAGGAGCATCGTATGCGGGCAGAAGCCATACCGAAAGGAGTGGTGGACTGCATAGGAGAGAGAATGCTGGCATGAGTAGCGAGAGTGAGGTGAGAATCCTCACCATCGAAAGTCTAAGGTTTCCTGGGGAAGGCTCGTCCTCCCAGGGTAAGTCGGGACCTAAGCCGAGGACGGTAGAGTCGTAGGCGATGGACAACAGGTTGATATTCCTGTACTGCCACGAGGCGTTTGACCGAAGCAGTGACACAGGAGGATAGGCAGAGCGGGCTGATGGTAGAGCCCGTCCAAGCACTTAGGCCGGGAGCGTAGTGAAGTACGCGCTCCCATTAAGGCGGAGGTGTGATGGGGACAGAAAACAAGTATGGAAGCTGCTGAATCCACACTGGCGAGAAAAGCTGCTAGGGAGCCGAAATGGTACCCGTACCGCAAACCGACACAGGTAGACGAGGAGAGAATCCTAAGATGAGCGAGATAACCCTTGTTAAGGAACTCGGCAAAATGACTCCGTAACTTCGGGATAAGGAGTGCCACCGCAAGGTGGTCGCAGTGAATAGGCTCAAGCGACTGTTTAGCAAAAACACAGGTCTGTGCGAAATCGAGAGATGAAGTATACGGGCTGACGCCTGCCCAGTGCCGGAAGGTTAAGGGGAATTGTTAGCGAACGCGAAGCAAGGAACTTAAGCCCCGGTGAACGGCGGCCGTAACTATAACGGTCCTAAGGTAGCGAAATTCCTTGTCGGGTAAGTTCCGACCCGCACGAATGGCGTAACGACTTGAGCGCTGTCTCAACAAGGGACTCGGCGAAATTGTAGTATGGGTGAAGATGCCCATTACCCACGATAGGACGGAAAGACCCCGTAGAGCTTTACTGCAACTTGGCATTGGATTTTGGTATTAGATGTACAGGATAGGTGGGAGACTAGGAGGCGCGGACGCCAGTTTGCGCGGAGTCACCCTTGGGATACCACCCTTTTAATACTGGAATTCTAACGGTAATCGGTGATCCCGTTACCGGACAGTACCAGGTGGGCAGTTTGACTGGGGCGGTCGCCTCCCAAAGAGTAACGGAGGCGCCCAAAGGTCTCCTCAGAATGGTCGGAAATCATTCTAAAGAGTGCAAAGGCATAAGGGGGCCTGACTGCGAGAGAGACATCTCGAGCAGGGACGAAAGTCGGGCTTAGTGATCCGGCGGTATGAGAGTGGAATTGCCGTCGCTCAACGGATAAAAGCTACCTCGGGGATAACAGGCTTATCTCCCCCAAGAGTCCACATCGACGGGGAGGTTTGGCACCTCGATGTCGGCTCGTCGCATCCTGGGGCTGTAGTAGGTCCCAAGGGTTTGGCTGTTCGCCAATTAAAGCGGCACGCGAGCTGGGTTCAGAACGTCGAGAGACAGTTCGGTCCCTATCCATCGTGGGCGCAGGAAGTTTGAGAGGAGTTGTCCTTAGTACGAGAGGACCGGGATGAACGTACCAATGGTGTACCAGTTGTTCTGCCAAGAGCATTGCTGGGTAGCTAAGTACGGACGGGATAAACGCTGAAGGCATCTAAGCGTGAAGCCCCCCTCAAGATAAGACTTCCCATCCTTAATGGAGTAAGACCCCTTAGAGAAGATGAGGTTGATAGGTCGGAGGTGGAAGTGCAGCAATGTATGCAGCTGACCGATACTAATAGGTCGAGGGCTTGATCAATTTTGATTAGTCTTAAATCAAACCTAACAAAAAGGTTCACTTTATGCAGTTTTGAATGTCTTGAAAAAAGATATGTTTGGGTGTATAATACATCCGCAAACAAAGAGAGTTAGTACTCTCACAACAATTAAATAGTTAACCAATTTCCGGTGATGACAGCTAAGGAACAAGCGTGACCGCGCCCGGTGGGCGATGAAGGGAGCGCGATGTTCACTGAGCAACGGATGAACGCGAGCGGAAGCGACGCGTGAATCGGCAGCGAACGGGGTCCCCCAAAAGTTGAAGACTTTTAGGGGTGAAGCAAGTGGGCCCCGAAGCGGAAGACCGGAAGTGCAGAGCAAAGAAAACCAGTGCTCTCATACAATTAAATAGTTAACCAATTTCCGGTGATGATAGCTAAGGAACAAGCGTGACCGCGCCCGGTGGGCGATGAAGGGAGCGCGATGTTCACTGAGCAACGGATGAACGCGAGCGGAAGCGACGCGTGAATCGGCAGCGAAGTGGGCCCCGAAGCGGAAGACCGGAAGTGCAGAGCAAAGAAAACCAGTGCTCTCACACAATTAAATAGTTATACAATTTCCGGTGATGATAGCTAAGGGGTTCCACCTGTTCCCATACCGAACACAGAAGTTAAGCCCTTACACGCCCAAAGTACTTGGCTGGTAACGGCCCGGGAGGATAGGTAATTGCCGGATTCTACTTTTAAAGGGAAAGCCGTTTTGCTAACAAGGCGGCTTTCTTTTTCTTACTTTTTAATCTTTCGTTTTTCGGGCAATGGAGGCAGGCGGACAGCGTTTTTTAAATAAACTTGATAGACGTATGCTTTTTTGCTATAGTATTGAAAAAGGCTAAAAGAAAGAATTGGTTTAAAATACATGTACGAAGAAACACTGAAACGCAGGCCGCTTAAGGGGCTGAAGAGTTTTTTGTTGATCATCGGGCTGGTGTTTTTCATACTGGCGCTGATGTTCATTGTGGGCTATCTGCAATATATTTGGCATATCAGCTATTTGCAGTACATCCTGTTCGCCGGGGTCATTTTATTCGGGATCGTATTTGTGCGGGTTTTTCTGACCGAATACGATTATAGGATAACGGAAGACAAGGTGCAGATATACCGCAGGATCGGCGCCCGCCCCAAGCTGCTTATGGAATTCCCTTTCAGGGATATTCGCTTTCTGGGCACAGCCGGCGAGGTTCCGGAACTTACGGGCATAAAAAAATACAAGCATACGTTTAAAAAAGAAGATAAAGACGCATATTATATCCTGCTTGCGGGAAAGGTGGCAGTTGTGCTGAATCCGACCGATGTGTTTTCGCAGAAACTTAAGGAGGTTTATGAAAAAACCAATCGTTGAAATGCTTAAGCGTATGGTTGACAATGAGAGGGTTCGATTCCATATGCCCGGGCACAAGGGGCGTCTCGGTTTTTTGCCGCCGGACGTTTTGAAGTACGATGTCACCGAACTTGCGGGCACGGACAATCTTTACATGCCGTCGGGCGTCATCTGCCAATCCCAGAAACTGAACGCGCCGTCCTATTCGGCTCGGTCATGCTTTTATCTGGTGAACGGGTCTTCCATCGGGGTGATGGCTTCGCTTTTAAGCGTTGCCGGACCGGGGGAAAAGGTGATCTTCGCGCGTGATTTTCATTTATCGGCGGCTTCGGGCATCATTCTTTCGGGCATCAAGCCCGTGTTCTGCTACCCGAGCGCAAAAAACACCTACCTGCCCGGCGTGGTAAGCCTGCAGGACGTTAAAAAAGTGATTTCCGAAAACGAGGACGCGCAGGCGGTCTACCTGACGTATCCCAATTATTACGGCCTGTGTCCGGACCTGAATGAGATCGCCGCGCTCGCGCACAGCGTGGGCATGTTTGTGGTGGTGGACGGGGCGCATGCGGCCGCATTCGCCTACAACGACATGCTGCCGGCGCATCCCGGGGAAGCCGGCGCGGACCTGTGGACCATGAGCCTGCATAAAACGCTGCACGTGCCGGGACAGTGTTCCGTTCTTTGCGTGGGCGAGCAGAGCGGCCTCGAAGACGATCTTGTGAAGCGCAACATCAACCTGTTGCAGACCACCAGCCCGTCCTATCTGCTTTTAGCGTCCATAGACCACGCCCTGGCCGAGATGCGCGAGGGCGGCGCAAAACTGGTGGGGGACGCCATATTGCTGGTGGAGGAGTTCATTCTGCGCATAGAGATGCTGGGCGGCTATAAGTGCGTCACGGCGGACATCCCCAAGGGAACGGGGGCGGTGGACCGGGACATCACCAAACTGGTGATCGACGTGACCGACCGGGGCATGACCGGATTTCTGGCGGAACAGAAGCTTAGGCGAAGCGGCATTTATGTGGAAGGCGCGGACCATCGCAACATCATCCTTCTGTGCAGCTTCGGGAATACGCGGCGGGATTACGAGCAGCTGCTCACCGCGTTGGATGAGATCAGCGGGACGAATTACCACATCTCGAATGAGATGAACACCATGCATTTTAAATCGCGGGAACAGTTGCAGTACAATATGCGCAACATCATGCTTCGGCGGACGGTCAACCTGCCTTTTTTAAAGGCGGTGGGCAGAACGGCGGCCTGCACGGTGGGATCTTACCCGCCCGGCGTGCCGTATATCCTGCCTGGCCAGCAGATCGATGTGGAGACACTCGAGCATCTGGTCCGGCTGCAGAACCAGGGGTATTCGCTTTTCGGGACGGACGGCTATACCCTGGATGTCGCGGACATTTAAGAAAGGACAAAAGAAACCATGAAAGGTTTGTTTATATCATTTGAAGGCGTAGACGGCTGCGGCAAATCCACGCAGCTTCGGTTTTTGGGAGAATACCTTAAGGAAAAGGGTTTTGACCTTTTATTTACCCGGGAACCCGGCGGATGCGTGATCGCGGAGAAGATCCGCGGCCTTCTTTTGGATGTGGAAAATTCGGAAATGGACGCGAAAACCGAAGCGCTGCTGTACGCGGCGGCGCGCGCGCAGCATGTGGCGCAGGTGATTCGTCCGGCGCTTGAAGCGGGAAAAATCGTTCTGTGCGACCGCTTTATCGATTCTTCCCTGGCCTACCAGGGCGTGGGCAGGGGCCTGGGCATCGGTAATATTTTTGATATCAACTGTTTTGCGACCGGCGGGATTATGCCGGACAAAACGTTTTTTCTGGATTATCCCCCCGATCTCGCGTTTGCGCGCATGAGCAAGCGGCGGGAGCACGACCGGCTGGAAAAGGAGGAGATGGCCTTCCACCGGACCCTGTACAGCGGGTTTATTAAGCTCGCCGGCCTGTATCCGGACCGGGTGATCCGCGTAGACGCGCGGGGCACCAAATTCGAGACCAGCGAGATCATAAAAGCCATCATGGACCAAATTCTTTTGGAGCGGAAAAAGAAGGATGCATAGCGTTTTTGAGAGCGCGCTTACGTCGGGCGAGATTGCGGGCGCATATCTGATCGAAGGCAGCGAGGGTTGGGCCCGGGCCGAAGCGGAAGATTTCTTACGCGTTCTTTTCTGCGAAAAAGGCAGCGCGTGCGGGGCGTGTCCGTCCTGCCGGAAAATCAGGGCGGGCTTCCATCCGGATATTTTGCGGATAGAACCCGGCGGAAAAAGCATCAGGGTGGAGGACATAAAAGAATCGGGGCTGATGGAATGGATATCCAGAAAGTCCTTTGAGGGCGGATACAAGGCGGTTGTCGTCCCCGGAGCGGACAGGATGGGGGAAGCCGTTCAGAATAAACTGTTGAAGGTGGTTGAAGAGCCGCCGGACAAAACGGTCTTTCTGCTTTGCGCAAACGCCGGGAAAAACATATTGCCTACGGTTTTATCCCGTTGTATAATAATTAGAATGCGTGGAAAAGACAATGAGACGGCCGTGGAGGATCTGCGGCAGCGCCTTTCGCTTTCCACCATGAGCGCCCGGGTGCTGGTGAAAACGGCCGGATACGACCTGTACGCGGCAACGGAACTTTTTGCCCGAAAGTATTTTGAAACAAGGGAATCGGCTTTTCGCGCCGCAAAAAGACTGCTCACCGCAAAAAACAGGGCGAACAGCGTTATACTGGATCTGCTGATGAAATACGCGGACAATCTGGACGATGTGTTTTTGGCGCTTCAAAGCTATTTAAGGGACATACTGGTTTATAAGAATACGGCGGATGAAGGACTGGTGATCAACGCGGACCAGATCCTGGACATCAGGGAACTCTCTATGCGTCTGACCAGCCGAAAGCTGGTGCTGGTCCTTAAGTCGTTGCAGGATACGGACAGGAAACGGAAATTGTGCGCGGGCATATTAAAAAAGCTGATGCTTGAAAATATGCTCTTTGAAATATTGGAGGTTGTGCTTGCATGAATAAAACAGTCATAGGCGTCCGGTTCAAGGATGTTGGCAAGGTATATTATTTCGACCCGGGAGATGTCTCAATAGAGATCGGGGACGGCGTGATTGTGGAGACAATCCGCGGGGTCGAATTCGGCGAGGTGGTGCTTGCGCCCCGCGAGATCAAAGACGAAAAGATCATAATGCCGCTCAAGCCCATCATCAAGAAGGCCGAAGAGAAAGACTTTGAAAAACTTGAATCAAACAAGAAAAAGGAAGAAGAGGCTTTTTGCATCTGCCTGGAGAAGATCCAAAAACACAACATGCAGATGAAGCTTATCAAAGTGGAATATACGTTCGACGGCAATAAAATCATCTTTTATTTTACCGCGGACGGCCGGGTGGATTTTCGCGAACTGGTGAAAGACCTGGCCAGCATATTCAAAACACGCATTGAGCTTCGGCAGATCGGCGTTCGGGACGAAGCCAAAATGCTGGGGGGGCTTGGGCCCTGCGGGCGGCCGTGCTGCTGTTCGCAGTTTCTGGGCGATTTCCAGCCCGTTTCCATCCGAATGGCCAAGGAACAAAACCTTTCCCTTTCCCCCACCAAGATCAGCGGGCTGTGCGGCCGGCTGATGTGCTGCCTCAATTACGAGAACGAACACTACAAGGCCATGCGTAAACTGCTTCCCAGGGTGGGCAGCACCATTAAAACGGAGGACGGCGAAGCCGAGGTGGTGGAAGCCAACGCGATCACCGAAACGGTGACAGCTAAAATCATTCTGCCGGACAATTCGGTGGAGATGAAAAAATATACACTTAAAGATATCCAGGCCAAATCGTCCGACACAAATGACGAAGAAGAGATCGAGATCGATGAGGATATGAAATCGATATTGGACGAATAAAAAAATGTTGCAATTTAAAGTTTTGATGATACAATAATAATGTTCAAAATTTTTGGAGGTGAATGATATGGCATACGTGATTACGGAAACCTGCATTTCCTGCGGCGCCTGCGCGGCTGACTGCCCCGTGGAAGCGATCTCGGACGGCGGGGATACCTATGTGATCGACAAGGAAACCTGCATTTCCTGCGGCGCCTGTGTGGACTCCTGTCCCACCGAAGCGATCATAGAGGAATAATCTTCCGGCCTTATAAAGACAACGGTGTTTTTATAACAGGACTTTGATCCAAATTCAACAAAATAGACGATTCACATCGTCTATTTTTTCGTTTTCTTATTAAAAAGCATAGAGAAGGGAAGGCAGCCCGCGGCGCCGGATGGGGTGTTTAAATCCCATAAAACCCTTAAGGATATTTTATAAACCGGTTATCTAAAATTACTTCAAAGCTGGTTTGTCATCGTTATATGCTTATACTGTTTCGGGGCCCCGGCTTTTTCTGAAAGAAAGGGCAAAGAAAGGGAAGAAAAAGGCGGATTTGCTATGTATCCCATCTGGTTTTGTGTATAATACAACTATGGAAGAGATAAAAACAAACGAGCGGATAGACGACCTTATGTGGGGAGGCCTTAAAATCATACAGAATCCGGATCTGTTCTGCTTCGGGACGGATTCGGTGCTGCTGGCCGGATTTGTCCGGACAGGCAGGGGAGATACAATTGCAGACCTGGGTACGGGGAGCGGCATTCTCGCCATTCTCCTTGGGGGAAAGAATCCGGACAGCCGGGTATACGCGGTGGAAATACAGGCAGCGCTGGCGGACATGGCGCAAAGGAGCGCGGCATTAAACGGCCTTGCTAACGTCACCATCATACGGGGCGACCTGAAAAACGCGCACAGGCTGTTTCCCCGTTGCGGTATCGTGGTATCAAATCCGCCCTACGATAAGGTGGGCAGCGGGAAAACCTCGATGAACGAAAGCCTGCGGATCGCGCGGCAGGAGGCCTGCGCCACCTTTCTTGATATCGCGCGCGCGGCCGCGCGCCTGCTGGGGGACGGCGGCTGCTTTTATTTCATCCACCGCGCGGAGCGTTTTTCGGAACTCATCGGAACACTTCATTCGGTGCGGCTTACGCCCAAGACCGCACGGTTCATACATTCAAAAGCGGGAGAAAAAGCCAAATACGTGCTCCTGTGCGCGCATAAAAATGCCGGCGAAGGCATGGAGATACTGCCGCCGCTGATCGTTTTGGACGATGAGGGAAACTATACAAAAGAAGTTAAGAAGATTTACGGAACGGAGGCCGGGCATGGATAAGGGAACGCTGTATGTGGTCGCCACGCCCATCGGCAATTTAGGGGACATCACGCTGCGTGCGCTGGATGTTCTTGCGCAGGCGGACGTCGTCGCCGCGGAGGATACGCGGCGCTCGGGGTTGCTCTTGAAACATTATGGCATTAAAACCCGTCTTTTAAGCTACCACGAACACAGCAGCGATAAAAAAGACGACAAGTTGATCGCCCTCCTCCTTGCAGGCAAAGATGTTGCGCTCGTAAGCGATGCCGGAACGCCCCTGATCTCCGATCCCGGATATCCCGTCGTCAAAGCCGCCCGCGCGGCCGGGATAACCGTGGTAAGCGTTCCGGGCGCCTGCGCCGCCGTCACGGCGCTCGCGGCCGCGGCGGTGGGGGACGGCCGCTTTGTTTTCTGGGGGTTTTTAGACTCCAAATCCGGTCCGCGTAAAAAACAGCTTGCGCAAATCAAAGAAATGGGGCTGCCCGCCGTTCTGTACGAAAGCCCGCACCGGCTCGTTGCCATGCTGAAAGACGTCCTTATAGTCTGCGGGGAGGAAACTTCGGTCACCATCGCGCGGGAACTCACCAAAATCTATGAAGAATACTGGACGGGCAGCGCCTCGGACGCAGTCCAAAAATACGCAGGGGAAGAGCCGCGGGGCGAATTTGTACTGATCGTGGAATGCAGCCTTGAGGAAACGGAAATAAGCGAGGACGAGGTCCGCGCAATGCTCCGCGAATGCGAAGAAAAAAACATGACAAAAAAGGACGCCGTGGCGTATGTTGCCGGGCGTCTTCATTTGCCTAAAAACATGGTGTATAAAATTTCTATAGGTTGAAATTTTTTACTTTTTCAATTCACTTATGCATTTCGAACATACGTTTCTGCCTCTGTATATCTTGATGTCATCCATGCTGTCGCAGAAAATGCAGGAAGGCTGGTATTTTTTCAGAACGATTCTATCCTCGTCCACAAAAATTTCTACCGGGTCCTTGCAGTTGATGTTCAGAATTCTACGCAGTTCGATTGGCAGAACGATTCGCCCAAGTGAATCAACAGGGCGCACGATACCTGTAGATTTCATTTTTTTCAACTTCCTTTCCGTTGTGGGTACTTTTCTTATAATAACAAAAATAACAAATTTCGTCAATTAGTAAACTTTGAATTTTTTGTTAAGAATCCCAAATTTAATATTATAAGAGAACCCAAGCATATTTTACCACAAATCCGCCCAAAAAGCATCTTTTTTTTTGGGCGATATTATAGTAATGAATGGTAAAACGCAGGCCCGGCGTGATGGTATATAAAAAAAATAAGGGCATAAGAATAATACGGGTGAAGTCAATGCTCAATCTGATATGGGTTACAATGGTGGTGGTGGGGCTGTTGGTGGGCATCGCGACCGGCCGGCACGAAGCGATCGTGGATTCCGTACTGAACAGCGCAAAAAACTCAGCCGCCATGATTATCGGCCTGATTGGCATATATGTTTTTTGGATGGGAATACTTAATATTGCAAAAGAATCGGGCATGGTGGACGCCCTTGCGAAGAAAATGAAGAAGTGTCTCAAATTCCTGTTTCCGGAAGTACCGGCAAAAAGCGAAGCCGCGGGGTTCATTTCCCTCAATCTGGTGGCGAACATCCTCGGGATGGGAAACGCGGCCACGCCCTTCGGGCTTTCGGCCATGCGTGAACTGGATAAATTAAACGGGCATAAGAAGATCGCCAGCAATGCCATGTGCATGTTTCTGGTGATCAACGCGTCTTCCATACAGTTGCTTCCCCTGACGCTGATCGCCTTTCGCAGCGCGTACGGTTCGGCCAATCCCGCGGAGATCGTACTGCCCACCCTCATCACCACTACGGTGAACACGCTGGTTGCCATCACAGCTGCAAAAATAATGGAGAGAAGGTATTGATATAGAGAGCATTTCATATTTTTCCATGCTGTGTGTACCCGGTTTCATATTGCTGGTGATTGCGGCGGGTTTAAAAAAGAAGGTTCCCGTGTTCGACTCCTTCATCAAAGGCGCAAAAGGCGGGATCGGGATCGCGTTTAAAATTTTGCCCTATGTTGTGGGCATGGTTTTCGCGGTGGATATTTTTAATGCGTCCGGGTGCTTTGCGTATATCGCGCAGGGCATCGCGGCGCTTTTAGGGCCGGCGTTCCCGCCCGAGATCCTTCCGCTCGCGCTCATGCGGCCGTTTTCGGGCGGCGCGGCGGTGGGCATATTGATCGGCATCTTCACCCTGTCGGGGCCCGATTCGTTTGCGGGCCGGGTGGCCAGCACCATTATGGGATCAAGTGAAACGCTGTTTTATACGGTGTCCCTGTATTACGGAAGCATCGGCGTCAAACATACCCGCCACACCATTCCGGCGTCCCTGGTGGCTGAGGTGACGGGCGTGATCGTTGCCGTAGCCGTATGTGCGGCTCTCTTTTACTGAGGGCGCAACGCATGCCCGGAGCGACCCGTGCAGAGGAAATAAAACTTGAAAAAATAATCCTTTTGTAGTAAAGTTAGGTATCATAAAAAGAAGGCAGGCATAAAAATGCAAATAACAGTCTATGTATCGTCAAAATATTTTAAACCGGGAGAACTTGCTGACAAAACGGCGGTAATCATCGATTTGCTTCGTGCCTCATCAACGATTGTCACGGCGATCCAAAACAGGTGCGACCAGATCATACCCGCAATCAGCCCGAATGAAGCGGTAAAAATAAAGAGAGCGTCGGAAGGCGGCGTGCTTCTGGGGGGAGAAATAGACAATAAAAAGATACAGGGGTTCGACCTTGGAAATTCGCCCCTTGAATACAGTGAAGAACAAGTAGCGGAAAAGACGGTCGTCTATACAACGGCCAACGGTTCGGTGGCCGTCAAACGCTGTGAAGAAGCGCCCGAAATACTGATCGGCTGCATGCTGAACGCGCAGGCGGTGGCAAAAAAGGTGCTTGATCTGGGCCGGGACGCGGCGCTGGTCTGCGCGGGCACCCGCGGCAAGTTTTCCGCAGACGATGTGATCGCCGCCGGCTGTATCATCGACCGGATGGTTCGTATGGACGAATCGGCCGAGATGGACGACCTCGGGCGGGTCGCCCTTAAAATGTACCGCAGCGCGAAAGAAGACGCTATATCCGCGCTTAAAGGCTTCGCGCAGTACGAAAATCTGGCAGCCCTCGGCGCGGGGGATGACGTTGTGTTTTGCGTAAAAGAAGACCTTTATTCGGTTGTGCCGGTCTATAAAGAAGGGGCCATCTCAAAATAGAGTTTCTAAAATGCCATCCATAAGGACAAGCCGCATCCTTTCCCATCAAAGTGGCGTGCGGCTTTTTTATCGGCCTTCCTGGCCGGCGCATATGAACGGTTCATAAAAAGGAGTTTTTCGATGCCAGATAAATATTATGTGACAACGCCCATCTATTACCCGAGCGACAACCTGCACATCGGTCACGCCTACTGTACGGTGGCGGCTGATTCAATCGCCAGAATGAAGCGCCTGCTGGGCTTTGACGTGATGTTTTTAACGGGAACGGACGAGCACGGGCAAAAAATCGAAAAAATCGCGCAGGAAAAGGGCGTCGCCCCCCAGGCGTATGTGGACGGTATGGTGGCGGGCATCCGGAATCTGTGGCGCATGCTGGGAATCACCAACGATGATTTTATAAGGACGACGGACGAACGGCACATAAAATGCGTTCAAAAGATATTTGAGCGCCTCTATGAACAGGGCGATATATACAAAAGCGAATACGAAGGATGGTATTGCACGCCCTGCGAATCTTTCTGGACGGACCGGCAGCTTCATGAGGGCAAATGCCCGGACTGCGGCCGCCAGGTGCAGAAGACACGCGAGGAAAGCTATTTTTTCCGCGCCTCCAAATACGCGGACAAGCTGATCGGCTATATCAACGACCATCCTGATTTTATCGAACCTGAAGGCCGCAAGAAGGAAATGCTGAATAATTTTCTTCTGCCGGGGCTGGAAGACCTGTGCGTTTCACGTACGTCATTCAAATGGGGCATACCGGTCACCTTTGACCCGGGCCACGTGATGTACGTATGGATTGACGCGCTTTCCAACTATATCACGGCCTTGGGGTACCTATCGGAAGACGACGCCAAATTCAAAAAATACTGGCCGGCCGACCTGCATCTGGTAGGCAAGGAGATCGTTCGTTTCCATACCATCACCTGGCCCATCATGCTGATGGCGCTCGGGCTTCCCCTGCCTAAAAAAGTGTTCGGGCACGGCTGGCTGCTGCTACAGGGCGGCAAGATGAGCAAATCCAAGGGGAACGTGGTGGACCCCGTGATACTGATCGACCGCTACGGGAGCGACGCCATCCGTTATTTTCTGATGCGTGAAGTTCCCTTCGGTTCGGACGGGCTTTTTTCCAACGAGGCGCTGCTCACGCGGATCAACGCAGACCTGGCCAACGATCTTGGAAACCTTCTCGCCCGTACGGTCACCATGGTGGAAAAATATTTCCGGGGAAAGATTCCGTCCCCGGTTCGCGCGGGCGGGGAGGATGAGGAACTTATAAAGATCGCTTCCTCTCTGCCCGGCGAAGTGAAGCAGGCAATGGACGGTCTTCGGCTGTCGGACGCGCTCACTTCCGTCTGGCAGTATATCGGCGCGCTCAACAAGTACATCGATCTTACGTCCCCCTGGGTGCTGGCCCGCGACCCGGAGAACAGGGAAAACACCGCTCGGCTGTCCGCCGTGCTTTACCACCTGGCCGAAGGCCTTCGGATCGTCTCCATACTGATATCCCCCGTGATGCCCCGGACCGCGCTGAAAATACGCGAACAGCTGGGCATTCCGGAAGAACTCGGAACGTGGGAAAGCGTTCTTGCCTACGGCGCGATTCAGGAAGGGACGCCCGTTCAAAAGGGAGAGGCCATTTTCCCGCGCATAGATATTGAAAAGGAACTTGCGGACTTGGAAAAAATCACGGCAATCAAACAGCCCGAAAAGGAAGAAAAAGAGATGCCTGCCCCCGGGACCGCCACCATAGACGACTTTAAAAAGATCGTCCTGAAAACGGCAAAAGTCCTGGCCTGCGAGAACCTCACCGGGTCGGATAACCTTTTAAAGCTTACGGTGAAATGCGGCGGGGAAACCCGCACCATCGTTTCGGGGATACGCGCGTCTTATTCCGCGCAGGAGATGGTGGGAAAAACGGTGGTGATCGTGGCCAACCTCGCGCCCGCAAAACTCCGCGGCGTTACGTCCGAAGGGATGCTGCTGGCGGTGGGGGACAATCCGGATATCGCCCTGATCGGGCCGGATAAGGAGATGCCGGACGGAGAGACGGTGGGCTGAATGTTTTTTGATACCCATACCCATCTGCTGGACGAACGCTTTGATGAGACGCGCGGACAGATCATAGCCGATTTTGAGCGGGACGGCGTGGATTTTGTGATCGAATGCAGCACGGATGCAAAAGACATCGGCCAGTCGGTCCGTCTGGCCGAAACCAATCAAAAAGTATATGCCGCGGTGGGCATCCATCCCCATACGGCCGGTGATTATTCCCCCCGGGTAAAAGAAGAGATCATAAAGCTTGCGAAAAGCAAAAAAGTGGTCGCGATCGGTGAGATCGGTCTGGATTTCCATTATGATTTTTGCCCGAGGGACGTGCAGCAAAAGACATTTGCGGCGCAGATCGAGCTTGCAAAATCCCTTAACCTGCCCATCGTTGTGCATAGCCGGGAGGCGTCGGAAGCGACGTATGACATGCTTTGTGATTGTGGTGCGCGCGGGGAGCTGCACTGTTTTTCGGGCAGCGCGGAGATGGCCGAGCGTTACCTTGCAAAAGGTTTTTATATCGCTTTCGGCGGGTCGTTGACTTTCAAAAACGCCGCGAAAGTGGTTCGTGCCGCCGGGGCCGTGCCCCTTGACCGTCTGCTGATCGAAACGGACTGCCCCTACCTCGCGCCCGAGCCCATGCGGGGGAGGACCAACCAGCCGGCCTACGTGCGCTATGTGGCGGAAAAGCTTTCCGAGATTAAGGGCGTGCCCGCCGAACAAATAGCGAAGGCTACGCGTGAAAATGCGATGCGGCTATTCAACATATCGGAGGACTGAATTTGGATACATACGTATACGAATATAAGGGAAGAGCGTACATCAACCTGACTAACAAATGTACGAATGACTGCACGTTCTGCATCCGCAACCATAAAGACGGCGTGGGCGGGCACGAACTTTGGCTCACGCGTGAGCCCACCGCCGCCGGCGTAATCGCGCTGCTGGGCGAAAAGCCCAAAGAAGTCGTTTTCTGCGGGTTCGGCGAACCCACCATCAAGATAGAGGAACTCAAGGTGATCGCAAAATTTGTGAAAGGGTACGGCGGCCACGTGCGGCTGAACACAAACGGACATGCCAGCGCATTCCACGGCCGGGACATCGCGAGCGAACTGGTCGGACTGGTGGACGAGGTATCCATCAGCCTCAACAATTCGGATGCGGAAAAATATAACAAAGTATCAAGAAGCTCCTTTGGTGTAGAGGGATACGGCCATATGCTCCGGTTTGCGCGGGACTGCGTACAGTACGGGATCGCCGTCACTTTTTCGGTGATGGACCTGATCGGGGAGGAAGACATCGCGAAGAGCAAAGCGATCGCGGACGACATCGGCGCCCGGTTCAGGGTGCGCCAATACTGTTAGCACGAATACGGCCTTATAGTAAATGATAAATAAAAAAACCGGGCTTATCCCGGTTTTTTACTTTCAAAACGGAAGATTAAAGTTCTTTTTGCAGCATAAGAATCTCCTCGCCGTTCAGTATCTCGCTCTGCATGCTGTCGCAGGCGACAAATTCCAGCTGTTCGCGGTAAACTTTGAGCGCCTTGTAGTTGGACGGATCAACATTGACCTCCACGATCTTTATGCCGAACGACCGCATATCCGCGAAAGCGATGTTTAAGAGCGATATGCCCAGATTCGGCGTTTCTTCGGGGCTTGCTACGTTGATGCTGTGCAGAAAAACTTTGTCCGGATTGTCAAAATTCCGCATGAAATATACCGTCCCCAGTATCCGGTCGTTTTCCACCGCAACATATACGCGCGCATGCCGCAGCATTGCGATGAGTTCAAAAACATCCAGCGCGGCGCCTTCTTCGTAGTTTGCGCTTTCCATCTCCACCAGCTGCTCCACCAGATCAAAATCGCGTTCTTTTATATGAAAATATTCAATGGCCAATGGCTTCGCTGCCTCCTTTTAAAAAAGAATAACCATATTATACAATTATATGGCCCTGTTTGCAAATCATTCGTTTATTTTTTCGCAGGATGTCTGTGCGGCGCGGACAGGCCGGCCCGGATATTTTTTTCCCAGCAGGTGCTGCTCGGAAAAACTGACATAGCTGTGGCCCGAAAATACGATATGATCCACCAGATCGATCCCCAGCGGGGAAAGCGCGTCTTCGATCGCGCGGGTTGTACGAATGTCCGTTTCGCTGGGCTGTGGATGCCCGCCCGGATGGTTGTGCGCAACCAGTATCCTGTTCGAATTCAATCGCATTGCGCATTCCACCACACGGCGCAGGTAGATGGTCGCGTCGTTCACGGTGCCCTGGCTGATGCAGTCGTAATGCTTGATGCAAAAATTGTTGTCCAGGCAGAAGATATATACGTTCTCCACCGGTTTGCCGAAGAGGATGGGCTTGATAAACCGGACCGCCAGGTCGACGGTCGCGATACTCTCTTTGCTTTTACCGTCCGAAATCCAGAATTTACGCGTCATCTCGGGAAGAAGTTTTATAAGCAGGGCGGAATGCTCGCCGATCCCTTCCACCGATGCGATGTCCGACAAATCCGCTTCAAAAATATTGGAGAGCGTGCCGAACCTGTCCAAAAGCCGGTGCGCCAGGGGGTTGGTGTCTATCCGTGGAAGGGCGTAAAACAAAAGAAGCTCCAGCGCCTGGATATCGGAAAAGGAAGAAAGTCCTTCGCTTTGAAACCTTTTTTTAAGCCTTTCTCTGTGCCCTTCGTGCATGGCCGGGCCCCCTTGGGAAAAAAATGGGTTATTTTAGAAATCACTTTGACGTTTTTATTATATCACAACTGTACGAGACAGGCGCCCGTTTTTTTGAAGGACTAAAAAAAATGTGTAAAATAGGGAATTGTTTGATATAATATAACGAGGCAGAAAATGCCCCCCCGCCTCTATAGGCGGCGGGTACTGTTTTGATTTTCAGGCGGTGGGCATATATCCTCCGCCTCGCCCCAACGCCGTTAAGGTATGTTTTGCGCTGCGCGCAAAACTTTTATCTTATTTTGTCTTGTTATAACGAGTATATTGGATAGGTTGGACCAAATAATGATGGATTTTACACTTGCAACATGCAGGGAGCAGATTGTGGACGCCCTCGTCGGCCTGATAAACATAAAAAGTGTCAAAGACGAACCCCAGGTGAACATGCCGTACGGAAAGGGCGTGTTCGACGCACTGCTGTATATGCTGAATCTGGCCGAAAAGCTGGATTTTGACAGCGTGAACCTTTTTTCGCAAATCGGGTATGTGGAATACGGAGAAGGAGAGGACGTCTTTGCGATCCTGACGCACCTGGATGTAGTGCCGGCGGGCGAGAACTGGACGACGGAGCCTTTTGGCGCCACCGTAAAAGACGGCCGTATCTACGGCCGTGGCGCGGTGGACGACAAGGGTCCGGCGGTGGCGGCGCTGTTTGCGCTCTTTGCCATCAAGGAAAACTGTGTGAGCCTGAATAAAAGGGTGCGGCTGATTTTCGGCTGCGACGAGGAATCCGGGTGGTCGGACATGAAGTTCCTGCGGGAGAAAGATCCGTCCGAACCGGCGATGGCCATTTCCCCGGACGGGAATTTCCCCATCATCAACGCGGAGAAGGGCCTGATGCAGATCATGGTCAGCCTGCCGGCGGCGGAAGCGCCGGCGGACGGTGTGGCGCTCTTATCCCTCGCGGGCGGGGACCGGGTAAACGTTGTGCCCAATTTTGCCGAATGTGTTCTTCGCGGCCCGGCCGAACCCGTGCTTGAGGCTGTCCAGATCTATAATGAAGACGCCAAATTCGCCTTCAAGGCCGAGCGGACGGGCGACGGGGTCAGGATATCCTCCTACGGGCTGGCCGCGCACGGTTCCAAACCGCGGGACGGGGCGAACGCCCTTGCCTTTCTGATAGCCTTCTTAAATACGCTTCCTTTAAAAAAGAGCAATTTGAGCGATATGGTATACGCGTTGGGAGAGCAGATAGGTATCGAAACCACGGGCGCGCGCATCGGTATCGCAAGCGAGGATTTTTCGGGAGCCCTCACGCTCAACCTGGGCGCCCTGAAGACGGAGGGCGGCAGAATCAAGGCGCTGATAGACATCCGGTATCCGGTGGGCGCGGACAAGGAAGAGATCTTTTCCAAAATCAAAAAAGCGTTCGGCGGCTTTGCGGTGGAGGAGGCCTTTGCGCTGCCCGCCCACTATGTAGACGAGGATACCGATTTTATACAAAAACTCAAGGAAGCCTATACTGAGGTCACGGGCGATGAAGCCCGGTGCATCAGCATCGGTGGTGCGACCTACGCGCGCGTGTTCAAAAACTCGGTCGCGTTCGGGCCGGTTTTCCCGGGGGAGGCCGGGACCGAGCACCAGCCGGACGAATACATCAATATCGATTCGCTGATCCGGGCCGGCGACGTCATAGCCAACGCCATATTAAAACTTTGCACCTGAAATAAATCTGGAGGAAAACATGAAGCGACTTACAAGCGATGAATTAAGGGAACTTTATCTGTCATTTTTTAAGACCAAAGGGCACGCCGTCATTAAAAGCGCGTCCCTCATCCCGGAAAACGATCCGACGGTATTATTTACCACCGCGGGCATGCACCCGCTGGTGCCCTATCTGCTGGGGGAAAAACACCCGGCCGGTACACGGCTGGCCGATGTGCAAAAGTGCGTGCGCACCGGGGATATCGACGAGGTGGGGGATTCGTCCCACTGCACATTTTTTGAGATGCTGGGCAACTGGTCGCTGGGCGACTATTTCAAAAAAGAAGCCATCACCTGGAGCTACGAGTTTCTGACCAGCGGGCAGTGGCTGGGGATCGACCCTAATACGCTGTATTTCTCCGTTTTCGCGGGGGACGAAGACGCGCCGAGGGATTTAGAATCCTTTGATACCTGGCGCTCCCTGGGCGTAAGCGAAGACCGTATCTTTTTTTTGCCCAAGAAAAACAACTGGTGGGGCCCCGCCGGGATCACCGGCCCCTGCGGCCCGGATACCGAGATGTTCATAGACACCGGCAAGCCCAAATGCTGCGAAGGGTGCGACCCTTCCTGCGACTGCGGGAAATACCTTGAGGTGTGGAACGACGTTTTCATGCAGTACAACAAAACGCCGGAGGGCGGCTACGAGTCCCTGTCCCAGATGAACGTGGACACCGGCATGGGGCTGGACCGCACCGTCACCATCCTGCAGGGCGTGGAGTCGGTGTACGATACCGATGTCTTCAAACCCGTTATCGAAAGAATCGAGGCGCTGTCCGGCAAGAAGTACGCGGATGATATAAAGCCATTCCGCATCATTGCGGACCATGTGCGCTGCGCAACGTTCATGATCGGGGACGAACGGGGCATCACCCCCTCCAACGTGGACCAGGGGTATGTGCTCCGCCGGCTGATCCGCCGCGCGACGCGGTTCGCGCTTAAACTGGGCATCGAGCAGGGCAGCCTGTCCGATATCGCCCGCGCGGTGATTCAAAAATATGAAAAAGCGTACCCGGAATTAAAAGAGAACAGCGAAAAGATCACCCGGGAGATCGCGATGGAGGAAGAACGGTTCCAAAAGACCATCACGCAGGGCCTCCGGGAATTCGAAAAACTGGCCGAAAAACTTACCGGGAACGAGATCGACGGGAAAAGCGCCTTTAAACTGTACGATACCTTCGGCTTCCCCATCGAATTCACGCTGGAGATCGCCGCCGAGCGCTCTCTCACGGTGGACAAGGCCGGATTCGACGAAGCGTTCATCCGTCACCAGGAGCTTTCACACGCGGGCGCGGAGCAGCGGTTCGCGGGCGGCCTGGCGGACACCGGCGACCGGACGGCGCGGCTGCATACCGCGACCCATCTGTTGCTGGCGGCGCTCAGAAAGTTCCTCGGCGAAGATATCAACCAGAAGGGCTCCAATATCACGGCCGACCGGCTCAGGGTGGACTTTAACTTCCATCGCAAGATCGAGCAGGACGAGCTTAATCAGGTGGAGGAGTACGTCAACCTGGCCATCAGCGAAGGCCTGCCCGTCGTAATGGAGGAAATGTCCCTGGAGGAAGCCAAGGCCCGGAACGCCGTCGGCGTTTTTGAGTCCAAATACGGCGAGACAGTCAAGGTCTATACCGTGGAAGGCTATTCCAGGGAGATCTGCGGCGGCCCGCACGCCCTTAATACCGCGGAGCTCGGCCGCTTTAAAATCGTCAAGGAGCAAAGTTCCTCCTCCGGCGTCCGCAGGATCAAAGCCGTTTTGGAGTAAATTTACTTTTTTGTACTTTTCTTTTTTAGAAAAAAAAGAGCACCGGAAAGCCGAAAGAATTTAATGAATAAAGACAGGCAGTATTTAGTAAGCCTGTCTTTTATGTATAAATTAATTAAGCAGCCAGACAATCATGCTATATAAAAAAAACGGCTTGCCAGCCGTTTTAAATCAATAAATCATAACAATAATTATTTAATTCACCCGGCGTATTTCGTTCAAGGGCCAGATGATGAACAGCGCGCGGCCGATGATCTGGTCTTCCTTTATGGGTCCCACATAGCGGCTGTCCTGGGAATTGGCGCGGTTGTCCCCCATCACGAATATGGTACCCGCCGGAACAATGACCGGGTCCATATCGTTGTAGCTTTCCTTGCTGGTATAGTCTTCGGTCAGCGGCTCGCCGTTGATATACACCGTGCTGCCGCGGAACTCCACGGTCTCGCCGGGCAGGCCGATCACGCGTTTCACGAATGCGTCGTCGCTCTTGGGGAAATGGACAATAACGATCTCCCCGCGCTTCGGAAGCCCGAAATAACGGGAAACCTTTTCCACGCCCAGGCTCTGGTGCGAATGCAGGGTGGGTAACATGGATTCGCCGTCCACCCGTATGGGTTCAAATACAAAAGTGCGAACAAGTACAGCGATCGCGATCGCGATCGCGATCGAAACGATCCATCCCCAGCCCGAATCTTTTTTTTCTGCCTTGCCTATGTTTCTCATGCGTTATTACACCAGCCAGCGAATCTGGTCAAAGGGCCATATCACCAGCAGGCCTTCGCCCAAAAGTTCATCTATAGGCACAGGGCCCACGGAAGCGGACCGGGAATCCAGTGATTTCACGCGGTTGTCGCCCATCACAAAAATGAAGCCGTCGGGCACGGTGATCCGGGGCATATCCGCATAGGACTCATTTGGGTCAGTATAAGGCTCCTGCAGGGGGGTTCCGTTTAAGATCACGGCATCGTCCTTTATTTCCACCGTGTCGCCGGGATAGCCGATCAGCCGCTTCACATAATAGCCCGGCAAATTGGGATACCTCGTAATCACGATCTCCCCGCGGCGGGGCAGACTGAAATAGCGGGAAACCTTCTCCACCACCACCCGCTGGTTGGAATTCAGGGTGGGAAGCATGGAATCGCCGTCTACCAGCACGATTTCGAATACGAAGATCCGCAGCGCAAGCGAAATAACGATGGCCAGCAATATGGTAATCACCCAGCCCCTGGCGGCGCTTGTTTTTTTTTCGGGTTTTTCCTTTACGGGTTTTTCCTTTACGGGCTTTTCCTTTTTAGGCGGTTCTTTCTCCGGTTTTTGAGAAGGGGCAGCCTCAGCCGGGGTCTGCGCCGGGAGTTCTTTTTTGTGATATTTTTGTACCCGTGATGTAAACTGCTCTTCCGGAACTTTTTTCCCCATCAATCCATCCCCGTTTCTGTGCCTTTTCGGATATAATACATTACAATAAATTATAACAAAAAAAAGCAAAAACGCAAATAAAAAAGTTTAAGTTGATTTTAAGGGGGCAAGAATATATAATATTCGATAGAAAAGAATTTTTTTAAGGAGGTGGAAATTCGTGGACGCTGATCCCCGATTACGGATCAACAATCAAAATCCTATAAAAGCGGGGGGCAGCTGCGCGTTTTTTGCCTGATGGTCGCCCGCTTTTATAAGAAAGTGGGTGAACAACTTGATAAAAATCATGACAACCGCAAGAGGAAACGTCCTTGAGGAAATCACCGCGATTGAGCCGGGCGCATGGGTTCATCTTACGGACCCGACCAAAGAAGAGCTTTCCCGCGTTTCGGATGCAATCGGCATTGAATCCGAATTTTTGCATGCGGCGCTGGACGAAGAGGAAACGGTCCGCATAGACACAGAGGAAGACCAAACGCTCATATTGGTGGACATTCCCGTGGTACAGCCCGAAGGCACTTCGTTTTTATACACGACCATACCACTCGGCATCATCATGACACCGGACAATATCGTAACCGTATGCTTGGAAGAGACCTCCATTATCGAAGATTTTCATAACAACCGCGTACGGGGTTTCGACGCGTCAAAAAAAGCGCGGTTCGTGCTGCAGCTTTTATATAAGAACGCGTCCAAATACCTGCAGTATCTGCGGCAGATCGACAAACTTTCCACGCAGGTGGAGCAGGCGCTTCACAAGTCCATGAAGAACCGGGAGCTCATACAAATGCTGCGGATCGAAAAATCCCTGGTGTTCTTTGCGACTTCGCTGAAATCGAACGAGGTCATCCTTGAAAAAATGCTCAAAAACAACGCGATCAAACGTTATCCGGACGACGTTGACCTTTTGGAAGACGTCATCATAGAAAACAAGCAGGCCATTGAGATGTGCACCATCTACCGGGACATCCTCTCGGGCACGATGGATGCTTTCGCCTCGGTGATCTCCAACAACTTGAACATCGTTATGAAACTGCTTGCCGCAATTACCATTGCGATGGCTATTCCCACCATGATCGCAAGTTTCTGGGGAATGAACGTGGAAGTGCCGTTCGGAGTCGAGTCGACTTCGGCAGGCTTCTGGATCGTTATGGGTATTGCGGGGATTTGTACGGGCGTGACCGTATTCATCCTTTGGCGTAAGAAAATGTTTTAGTTCGGGTAAATTGAAATATTCTATTTTTTATGGTATAATACGACGGTTTTATGAGGATAGAGAAAACTTTTTTTAAAAAAACGGAAGAGGCTAAGAATTTATTGATTGAAAAGCTTGTGATCAGAGGCGGCGTGCCGCTTCGCGGAGAAGTGGATATAACGGGGGCAAAAAACGCGGCGGTGGCCATCCTGCCGGCCGCCATACTGGCGGAAGGCGTATGCACCATTGAAAACCTGCCTAATATTGCGGATGTGCTCATCCTTAAGAAGATACTGGAGTCGCTGGGCGCCGTTGTGGAGTTCGATCCCGTCTTGGGCACCATGCGCATAGACACCGCGCCGGTGAACACCAGCCAGGTGTCCATATCCCTGGTGAAGAGCCTTCGGGCGTCTTATTATTTCCTGGGGGCGCTTCTGGGCCGGTTTAAAAAGGCGGAGATTTATCTGCCCGGCGGCTGCGCCATCGGCGAGCGGCCCATCGACCAGCACATCAAGGGAATGGAAATGCTGGGGGCGGCCGTCAAGACCGAATACGGCAAGCTGATCGCCGAATCGTCAAACGGAAAACTTGCGGGCAAGGACATTTATCTGGATATCGTATCGGTGGGCGCAACCATCAATCTGATGCTGGCCGCGGTGCGCGCGGAGGGGTACACCACCATCGCGAACGCAGCCAAGGAACCGCATGTGGTGGACGTGGCGAACTTTTTAACCTGCATGGGCGCCAAAATAAAGGGCGCCGGCACGGACGTCATCCGTATCATCGGCGTGGAAAAGCTGCACGGCTGCAGCTATTCCATTATACCCGACCAAATCGAGACCGGAACCATCATGATCGCCGCGGCGGCCACCCGGGGCGACGTATACCTGCGAAACGCCATCCCCACGCATATGGAGGCCCTGTCCGCAAAAATGCTGGAAATGGGCATCACGGTGGAGGAAGGTTCGGACTACATCCATGTGGTCTGCAGCAAGACCCCCAAGGCGGTGCATATCAAAACCCTGCCTTATCCGGGGTTTCCCACCGACCTGCAGCAGCCCGCGACCGTGCTTTTGTCCACGGCGCTGGGGACCAGCGTGATTGTGGAAAACATATTCGAATCCCGCTTCAAGCACATCAACGAAATCCGCAGGATGGGCGCCAAAGTGAGTATTGACGACCGCGTCGCGGTAGTGGAGGGCGTCGAGCGGCTGACGGGCGCGCCCGTGCGCGCGACCGACCTTCGGGCCGGGGCGGCGCTGATCGTGGCCGGGCTGATGGCCGACGGGATCACGGAGATCCATAACATCAAGTACATCGACCGGGGATACGACCACATCGAAGGCAAACTGAAAAAGCTGGGAGCGGACATCCGGCGCGAAGCGATAAACATTGCGGAAGATGAATACTATTATTGATAACAACCAAAAACAAAAACAGCCGGGAGGCTGTTTTTTCAGGTGATAAACTTTTTTTAAAGGGCACGTACCCGTGGATTTTTTGGGGGATGGGATTTTAAAGGGAACATTGTCCCGTTGGCGGATTGGTTAAATGCGGGCAGCCCCCAATGGGTCAGTCCCCTGTTGAAAGCCCGGATAAGTCGTACGGGGTTTCCTGGTAGACGTAATAATTGAGCCAGTTGGAAAAAAGCAGGCTCGCGTGGCCCCGCCAGCGGACGACCGGGTCATTTTCGGGGTCGTCGTATTCAAAATAATTTTTGGGCGGCGCGATTTCAAGGCTGCGGGAAATATCCCGGCGGTATTCGTCCCGGAGCGTATACTGGTCGTATTCCGGGTGCCCGGTCACATAGACCTGGCGGCCGCCGTTGTCCTGGACGATGTATACGCCCGATTCATCCGATTCGCACAGGATCTCGAGTTCGTCTATTTTTTCAATGTCCGACCGTCTTACTTCTGTGTGCCTCGAATGCGGCGCCCAGAACTCTTCGTCGAACCCGCGCATCAGCGGGACCGTCCGGTTGTGGCAGGTGTGGCAGAAGATGCCGAACATTTTTTCATCCAAAGTATATTTGGGAATGCCGTAATGGTAGTACAGGCCGGCCTGCGCGCCCCAGCAGATGTGCAGGGTGGAAAACACGTGTTTGCGGCTCCAGTCCAGTATGCGGGTCAGCTCGTGCCAGTAAGTCACTTTTTCAAAGGGGATCTGTTCCACCGGCGCGCCTGTAATGATGAGACCGTCAAATTTCTGGCCCGCAACCTCGTCGAACGTCGAATAAAACGTATTCAAATATTCTTCGGAGGTGTTCTTGGACGTATGCGTCGCGGGATGCAAAAGAACGACCTCCACCTGCAGCGGCGTATTGGACAGCAGGCGCAGCAGCTGGGTCTCGGTCTGTTCCTTGGTGGGCATGATATTGAGGATGGCAATGCGCAGCGGGCGGATATCCTGGGTTTGCGCCCTTTCGACCGGCATGATGAATATTCCTTCTTCCAAAAGAACCTGAACCGCCGGCAGATCTCCATTGACATTGATGGGCATTTGATTGACTCCTTTGTCTTAAAGCAGTATTGTTTGACGTTCATTATACTTTATAATAAAATGGTTGTATACACTTACAGCCTAAAAAAAAGCCGGAGGTGGCCCATATGATCAAGGAATGGCTGCAGGGCGAGGCGCTCAAACTGGCCGAAAGCCTGACGCGGATCAACACAGACAACATGGCGGAAGACAACATCAGCGGTTTCGGAATGAAGGGCAGGGTGGAAACGCTGATCGACCTCATCCGCTCGGCAATGTTCCCGAATATCTACCAGCAGGATCTGAAGCATGCCGATTTTCTGGACACGGTGGTCTGCGACCGGCTTCAGCAGGGCGCGATCCTGCTGTACGAGATCTGCCGCGACGTACTGGTGAATAAATGCAGGCGGCAGAACAAGAACGGCAAGGATTGCGACGCGTGCAAGGAAGCCGCGCAGAAGGCCGCCATCGAATTCATGGAAAGCCTGCCCGCTATCTCCGCCGTCCTGAATACGGATATCCAGGCCGCCTACAACGGAGACCCGGCTGCGGTATCCAGGGAAGAAATACTGCTTTCCTATCCCGCTTTCGAGGCCATCAGCATTTTTAGGCTGGCCCACCGGCTGTTTGAGCTTAAGGTGCCGCTGCTGCCCCGCATCATGACCGAATACGCGCATAAAAACACAGGCATCGACATCCATCCGGGCGCAACGGTGGGGGAATACTTCTTTATCGATCACGGCACGGGCGTGGTGATCGGCGAAACCTGCACGATCGGGAGCCGCGTGAAGATCTACCAGGGCGTCACCCTGGGCGCCAAAAGTTTCGAACTGGACGAAAACGGCAACCCCGTCAAGGGCATCAAGCGCCATCCCGATATTGAGGACGACGTCGTTATCTATGCGGGCGCGACCATCCTGGGCGGCAATACCACCATCGGCAGAAGCAGCGTCATCGGCGGCAACGTCTGGCTTACCGCTTCCGTCGAGCCCAACTCCACCGTCTATAACGCCCAGCCTTCGCCGATTATTAAAAAATAAGTTTTTCCAAAATTACAAACTGTTGTTTATTCACGTCGCCTGAGCCAAGGGTGACCACAATGTCGCCCTCCTGCCAATGTTCAAGGAGATAGTCCCGGATATCGGCAAAAGACGGCAGATAACGCGCGTTGCCCGAATTTTTGTTGATCTCGGCAACCAGGTCGGTCGCGTGGATGTCCCCGCGGTCGATATCCCTTCCGGGGTACAGGTCGGGCACCAGCACCTCGTCGGCGTCAAAGAAACTCGTCCCGTATTTTACCCTGAGCGTCCGCGCCCGGGTGAAGGAATTGCACTGGAACACCGCCCAGAGTTTTTTGTGCGGGTAGAGCTGCGCGGCCGCAAGGCAGGCCTTGATCTCGCTCGGATGGTGCGCGTAATCATGAAAGATCTTCACGCCGTCCCTCTCGCCCGCCAGTTCGAACCGCCGTCCGGCCAGATGGTAGCCGGTAAGCGCCTTTGCGCAGGCTTGAAGGCTCACGCCGAACACTTCGTTTGCGTACAGGGAAGCCGCCAGCGCGTTTTGCAGGTTGTGCAGCCCCGGGACGTTCAGCTTGATCTTTCCTGCCTGCCGGCCGTTGACAATAAAGACGGCGCTGCCGCTGCCCATTTCGTCAAACGAAATATCCGAAAGGGTCCAGTCCGCGTCCTCGGTGCCGTAGGTGATCACCCGGCAGTCCACTTCCCCGGCCAGCCGCATGGCCAGCGGGTCGCCCGCGTTCAATATCAGCGTGCCGCCGCCGTCCAGTTTGCGCACAAACTCGGCAAAAGTCTGGCAGATATCCTCTATGTCCTTGTAAAAGTCCAGGTGGTCGTCGTCTATATTGTTTACCAGTATGTATTTGGGGGAAAGCGTTAAAAAACTCTTTACGTATTCGCAGGCTTCGGTGATAAAAATATCGCTGGTCCCGAGCTTGACGCCCCCGCCCAAAAAATCCACCATGCCGCCCACATGAACGGTGCAGTCGATATCCGCCGTCTGCATGATCAGCGCCAGCATGGAGGTGATGGTGGTCTTGCCGTGGCAGCCCGATATGCAGGCCACCCGGCCGTAGCCGGAAGACAGGATTCCAAGAAGCTTTGAGCGCTCCAGCATAGGAATGCCGTTTTCTTCCGCAAAGGCGTATTCGGGATTGGTGGATTTGACGGCCGCCGTATAGATCACCAGGTCTGCGCCGGCAGCGTTTTTGGGATCGTGTCCTATGGTAAAGGGTATATCCTGTTCCTTTAATTTTTCGGTAAATGCCGATTCCCTCAAATCGCTTCCTGTGACATGAAATCCGTTTGTTTTAAGTATTTGGGCCAGCCCGCTCATCGAGCATCCGCCGATTCCGATGAAGTGAACGCGCTTGCCCGAAAATTCGTTTAGATCGATCATAGGTTTCTCCAATTTTTGTTTGCTGGGTATATTATACTTTATTCCTTCTTTATTTATCAACATAATAATAAAATATCTTTTTTTATCAAAAACCCGTCTAAAATCGTACAAAATTCTCTTTAAAAAAGGATTTTTATTGTTTATGGAGAATATTAGAACAAGGAGGAGTCTAATCATTTAATAAGTGGTGGAGGAAATATGATGAACATAACAGATATCCGAATCAGAAAGATTGAAGCACTGGGAAAAATGAAAGCAATCGTTTCGGTCACATTTGACGACATGTTCGTTGTACACGACATGAAAGTGATCGAAGGGCAAAGTGGACTTTTCATTGCGATGCCCAGCAGAAAAACGCCTAGCGGTGAGTACAAAGATATTGCACATCCTATCAATTCGGAGACGAGGGAACTCATCCAGCAGCGGATACTTAATGAGTATGAAGCCATGCCCGACGATATGAAGGATAACAAAGTGGAGAACGTGGAATGACTTTAAGTACAAGTGCATATCAATCGGCCCTTTTTTGAAAGGGCCTTTATTTTGCCTTTCTTTGGGCGCATGTTTTATTGACGGGCGCCTGGTTTGCGGTTAAAATAAGACCGGATATAAGTTTTGAAAGTGTAAGGAGAAAGCGGATGGAAAAGTGTACGGCCGTATTGCTGGCTGCGGGCGAAGGGACGCGGATGAAATCAACAAAACCCAAGGTCCTTCATGAAGCGGCGGGAATCCCGATGATCGGATGGCCGCTTGCGGCCCTGCGCGAAGCGGGCGCGGATAAAATCATCGTGGTCACGGGCCCCGGAATGCAGGCGCTCCGTGATGCGGCGGGCGAAGGCGTTTTGTTCGCGGAGCAAACCGAGCGCCGGGGAACCGGGCATGCGGCGATGCAGGCCGCGCCTTTCCTTACGGGCGGCGGTTGCGCGGTCATCCTGCCGGGGGATATGCCCCTCATTACGGCGGATACCGTAAAAAAGGTCATTGATACGGCCGAGGCGGGCGGCTACGCATGTGTGCTGCTGACGGCCAGCTATGACAACCCGACGGGCTACGGCCGGATCATCCGGGATGCGCAGGGCAATGTGCTTCGTATTGTGGAGGAGGCCAACGCGACGGCGGAAGAAAAAAAGATACGGGAAGCCAACGCGTTCGTTTACTGCGTCCGAGTGCCCCTTCTTTTGGAATGTCTCAAAAAGCTTAGTCCAAAGCCGCCTAAAAACGAATACTATCTGACCGATATAGTGGAGATATTAAATGAAGCCGGCGAAAAAGTGGGCGCGGTAGTAACGGATGCGGAAGAATGCCTGGGGGTGAACGACCGGGTGCAGCTTGCGCAGGCCTCCGCGCTGCTGAGAAGGCGGATTGCCGGCAAGCACATGGAAAACGGCGTAACGCTCATCGACCCGCAAAACACCTATATCGACGCGAAATCAAAGATCGGCCAGGACACGGTAATCTATCCGGGCGTGATACTGGAAGACAGCAGGATTGGCGAGGGCGCCGTCCTGTACCAGGGCAGCCGCATCAGTAAAAGCGTGATCGGCGCGGGTTGCACCGTGCAGAATTCGGTGGTGCTGGAAAGCGAAGTGGGCGCCGGGACCACCGTGGGCCCGTACGCCTATCTGCGGCCGGGCACGCAAGTCGGGGAAGGCTGCAGGATCGGCGATTTTGTGGAAGTCAAAAACTCCAGGATCGGGGCGGGCACCAAGGTGCCGCACCTTTCCTACGTGGGGGACGCGGATCTGGGCGAAAAAATCAACATCGGCTGCGGCACGGTTTTTGTGAATTACGACGGCAAACGGAAATTCAGGTCGGTCGTCAAGAGCGGCGCGTTCATAGGCTGCAACACCAATCTGATTTCCCCGGTGGAAATTGGCGAGGGCGCGTATATCGCCGCGGGTTCCACCATAACGAAAGACGTGCCGCCGCATTCGCTGGCCATTGCGCGCAGCCGACAGATCGTCAGGACGGACTGGAAAGACAAGCGGGATGAAGAATAAAAGAGCGGTGTTTTTCGATCTCGACGGAACGCTTCTTCCGGTGAATCTGGACAGGATGTTTCAGGCGTATTTTGCGCGTTTAAAGGAAAGCCGGGTGCTTGCCTTGATTTCGGGCAATGAGGAAGAAGCCTTCCGCGTTTTCAACGAAGCGGCGGACGTCATGATGCAAAACGAAGGAAGCGACTTCAACGACAACGTTTTCTTTGCATATATTGCATCCCGTACCGGCGTCGGAAAACCCATTCTGGAAAAACCGTTCGACGATTTTTATACGACGGTGTTCGAGGGGCTCGGCGGGCTGCTGGGCCAAAAAAGCGGCTTGCAGCGGCAGATACTGGACACCGTGCGGGGGAAGGGGTATCAGACGGTGCTGGCCACCATGCCGGTATTCCCGTTGCCCGCGGCGGTATCCAGGCTTTCCTGGGTGGGGCTTGGCCCGGAGGATTTCACCTATATTTCCCACTACAAGAATTCAAGGTTCCTAAAGCCGCATCCGGGGTATTATGAAGAGATTCTGGCAAATTTGGGCCTTACGGGTGAAGACTGCATCATGGTGGGCAATAATATCAAGGAGGACATGGGTGCGGCGCGGCTCGGGTTCGACGTATTTCTGGTCACCGGCTATGAGATCGGCGCGTATGAGACGGGCGCTTTCCCGGACGGCGACCTTGCGGCGCTGCTTGCTTGGGTGCGTGCGCTGCCCGAAGCGGAGGGAATGGGATGATTTGCATATTTGGGCTGGGGAATCCCGGGATAAAATACAAAAAAACAAGGCATAATGCCGGGTTTCGCGTGATCGACCTGCTTGCAAAGGAATACGGCATCCGCATGCGCGGCAGCAAATTCCAGGCGAAGATCGGGGAGGGACGCGTTCACGGAAAAAAGATACTGCTTGTCAAACCCCAGACCTATATGAACGACAGCGGCTGGTCCGTGTCCGCGATTCTGGATTATTTCAAGGTTCCCACGCGGGACATGGTGGTGCTCGTGGACGATATGGACCTGACGCTTGGCGCCATCCGCATCCGCGAGAACGGGGGCGCGGGCGGGCATAACGGTTTAAAATCCATCATAAGTTATCTGAAGAACGAGGATTTTACGCGGATACGCATCGGTATCGGCAAACCGGAAGGCTGCAAAGGCGCCGTCCCTCATGTGCTGGGCAAGTTCAGCGGCGATGAAGGGACACTGGCCGAGCAGACCTTCATGCGGTGCGCCCGGGCGATCGACTGCCTGATCGGCGAAGGCGCGGCGATGGCGCAGAGCAAGTATAACGGATAAAGGAAACGTAACCAATGAATCAGCGTTTATAAAAAGAGAGGTGCATCATTGCAAAACTTGATAGGGCAGACAATTGCTGAATTGGATGAATGCAGGCAGTTGCTTCAAATCATACGGGGGGGGGAGTTGCCCGTCTCGGTTCTTGGCGTTGCGGGGAACGCGAAGGCCCCCCTGCTTAAGATACTGGCGCGGGAAACCGGCCGTAAAGTCGTATTCGTGAGCGCGACGGGGGAGGAAGCCGCCCGGCGGGCGAAAGAAGGGACGCTTTTCCCGGCCCGGGATATCGAGCTGCGCGCCGTTGCCGCACGGAGCCGGGAGAGCGCGTTTGCGCGGATTGAAGTGCTTTTTGACAAGGGCGCGGATGTAATCCATATGCCGGTGCTGGCCCTGCAGCAAAAAATGATGCCACCGGAGACCTTTTTCGGCCCGGCGGTCCGGTTGGAGACGGGCAGCCGTTATCCGGAGGGCCCGCTGTTGGACCGGCTTTTAAAAATGGGCTATGAGCGGGTGGAAACGGTGTACGAAAAAGGCCAGTTCGCCCGCCGCGGCGAGATCGTGGATATTTTTTCCGCATGTTA
>Ga0351941_1044_pt2 | contig 44177 bp, 28 predicted proteins | sample TotcelHT113001N9_FD_206853 | JGI IMG/M metagenome (GOLD analysis project Ga0351941, IMG submission 206853) | Enriched cells from coal bed in the Powder River Basin, Montana, United States - Total cells T11 rep2 HSBNCT.T11.300.1.N9 ...
AATCGCAGCTTCCCTGGGGCCGCAAAGTGGGACTGCCGACGGCAGGCGATGGGAGGAACCTGAACACGCAGATCGCGGAAATCACCTGTTTTGACGCCCGCCCGGCCGATTTTCCCGTCAAGAACCCGCCGGACGTCGCGATGCCTCGCCAGCGCCTGGAACGAGACTGGCTTTATCAGGATGCCGGGCTGGACATTGCTCATGTTTTCACGTCGAGTCACGGCGCTGAAAAAGAACGGGCCATGGTGCATAGCGTGTTAGGCTGCGTTCCCGCTGGGGATTCCGGCGTGAGCAGCATGTCACAGCGGTTGGATCAGCTTGTCAGGGAGCAAGTTGCAGCCTGCGATCCGCGCTGGCGGTCGCTCTATTTCGAGGCCTGTGCGGCGCGGCGAAAGACCCGCCTCCAGGCCCTCCGCGAACGGGCCGCCCAATTCATTTACGTCAAGCACGGCATCTTCGGCTGCATGCAGGGGCTGGTCGGAAAATACGACCTTCCCGACGAACAGGTGCGCGACTACACCTTTGGTTTCAAGCCAGGCGGCCAGCTCTGCCTCGCAGCGGTGCTGGAGAACGGCGAGATCCAGCACGAGGTGTTGCTGGAAAAGCCCGCCGGCGCGATCTGCTATCCCACCCTGTCCTGGGACGCGAGCACGCTTGTGTTCTCCATGCGCGAGGATTTCGAAACCGACTCCTACTACCTCTACGCGATGGACATGGAGACGCGCCGGGTGAGGCAGCTCACTTTTCCCATCCTCAAGGATGGCAAGCCACTCCCGGTCGCCGACTGCGAGCCGGCGTTTCTGCCGGACGGGCGGATCGTCTTCACGTCGACGCGCGACGTTCATATCAGCGACTGCTGGCACCGCGCGGGCGGCAACATCTATTGCTGCGATGCCGACGGCGGCAACATCCGCCGTCGGACGTTCGACCAGCTCATGACGAACAACCCCCAGGTCTTGGAGGACGGCCGTGTCGTCTTTACCCGCTGGGAATACAACGACCGGAGCGCGCTGTTCACCCACCCGCTGATCGCGATGAACCCGGATGGTACGACCCAGGCGGAGTACTACGGGAACAACAGCATGTTTCCGGCGGCGCTGATCCACGCGCATGGCATCCCGGGCTCGGCGAAAGCGCTGGCGGTCATCGCCGGACACCACTCGATCTACAAGGGGAAGCTCGGCCTGATCGACCGTCGCCAAGGGACCCAAGCGGGCCGCGGGATCGAGTTTGTGAACACAAAGCTCAATGGAGCCCCGGGGCGGGAGTCTGCCGACTTCATCCGGCCCGAGCCGCCGGATCCGGCCAGGCCTTACCTCGATCTGAAGATCGACGTTTTCGGACAGTTCGGACCTCAGTACGCGCATCCGTATGCGTTCGACGAGGACAACTACCTGTGTTCCTTTTGCCCGGAAGGGTACCTTCCTCCCTTCGGTCCTTTCCATCCTCCGCTGGGCGTGTACTACATGCGTCCAGACGGCGTGCGCGAACTGCTGGCGTTCGACGACTGGCAAGGCACGGGACAGGCGATTCCCGTGATGACCCGCACACCGCCCCCCGTGCGCGCGTCGCTCGTTCACCCGCGTGACAACGACGGGGTCTACATCGTTCAGGACGTCTATCAAGGGCCGGGGCTCGCCGGCATCCCCCGGGGCACGGCAAAGAAATTGCGAGTTATCGCCCTGGAGTACCGCGTCGCCCGCATGGGCTACGGGCAGAACGGGGGCGAGTGCGAAACCGGGCTCTGCCAGACGCCGATCTCGCTGAACAGTGGCAGTTGGGACGTCAAGCATGTCCTCGGCGAGGTCGACATCGAGGCGGATGGCAGTTGCAGTTTCGCGGTGCCCGCTCGCACCCCGGTCTACTTCCAGGTGCTCGACGCCAAAGGCTACACCATCCAATCGATGCGCAGTTGGTCGACGCTCCAGAACGGCGAGCATTTCTCCTGCATCGGCTGCCACGAGAACAAGCTGGAGGCGGGACCGCGGGAGATGCCCACCGGGAATACTAAGCTGGCGCTCTCGAAACCGGTCCAGAAGCTCCAGCCTCTTGCAGGCAAGGAGCATCCGTTGATCCGCCGACTGGCGTCTCAGTCCTGGCGGGACAGTGTGGAAAACTACCTGGGAGTCAACGCCCCGCGCCCCCTCGACCCAAACGCGCCGGTGGACGGCTTCAGCTACGTGCAGGAGATCCAGCCTATCTTCGATCGGCACTGCGTGAGTTGCCACAACGAGTCACAGATCGGGAAAAGCAAAATCAGCTTGACCGGAGAGGTAGCTCGGCCGGAGAGCATCACTCTGATCGGCGCGGGCCACGTGGACCCCAAACGGGCCTACACGCAGTCCTACGTCACGATCACTACCTCGGGCGATCCCGACAAGAACCCGTGGATGACGTGGCTGAAACCCCGCAGCCGCGCCGTGATGCTTCCGCCGTATCACACGGGCGCCTGCCAGAGCAAAATCATGGATTTCTTCGAGCCCGCCCATTACGGCGTGCAGGTGAGCGAGAACGAAAAACGCGCGTTCGCCTGCTGGCTGGACCTGCTCATTCCCTTCTGCGGTTCCTACACGCAGCACAACACCTGGACCGATGCGGAAAAGGCCGAATACAGCTACTTCCAGGAAAAACGCCGGGCCTATGCCGCCGCCGAATTGGAGTCGATACGCCGATCGTCCGCAGAATCAAGACCGCCCTGATCGAAGTCCTGTTGTGTACCGCCCCCCGGCCTGGACGGCATGCCTTCGTTCTGCTAAGCCGTGCCGTGCCGCGCCGGGGCACACGCGCCAAGCGTGGCACGGCCTACTTGTTGGCCGCGGGCGGCGCGAATGTGGGACTGCTTTCGCGCGGCAGCACGCGGGAGGGCGAAACGGCCGTAGCGGCAGGTCTGCCCAGCGCGGACTTCGGTCGCACTTCAGGCACGGCTAACAAGTAAACCCTTGCCACGCCGAGCAGGGCCAATGCCCGCCATCCTGAACGCGGGCTGCTACGGCGGCGACCAGGCGATTGCCGCCCCCCGCGGGGAAGGCAAGACCTCGATCGTCCAGTGCGTGACGATCTACTGCGTGATGCACGGCATCCTCTCGTTCCCGCTGATCGCCGCCGCCACCGGCCCCAACGCCGAGCAGATCCTGGCGAATATCAAGTACCAGCTCGAACGCAACCAGGCCCTGGCCGACGACTACCCCGAAATCTGCGATCCGATCTTGGCCCTGGACGGAACCGCCCAGCGGGGAGCCACGCAGACGGCCAACGGCAAGCGGACGTTCCTCAAGTGGGCGCAGGATTACATCGTCCCGCCCACCGTCCGCGTCCCGGACCATTGGGATCCGCGCCTGCGGCCGGGCCAGCTGTCGCTGGGCAGCGGGGCCGTCATCACCACGCGCGGGCTCGACTCCGCGATCCGCGGCGTGCTGGTCGGCACCAAGCGTCCCGATTTGGTGATCATCGACGACCCGGAGACGTGCGACTCGGCCCGTAGCGGCGTCCAAACGGACCTCCGCGCCCGCGCGATCGAGGCGGACTTGGCCGGCCTCGGCGGTCCCGGCAAGCGGCTGGCCCGCGTGATGCTCACCACGACGATCGTCAGACAACATCATCGCCGACCGCGGCCTCGTCCGTGCATGACGAGTTTTCGTAACGTAAGAGCTGCGAAGTAGCTCCGATTTCTGAAGGGTCAGAAAAGATGCCGCGACCGCCCTCGAAGCGTTCCGCCGCGTCAAGATCACCGACCCCACGGATGATCTTGCCGTCGGCGAACCACGCGTCGAATTCGCTCAGGCGTGAGTTGGTGAAATGCTCCTGTTTTGTCAAGGATTGCCTTGTTTCCGTTTCTGTGTCTCGGCTTGCGTTTTCAACAGGTCGGCCTGCAGCTTCCGGGCCTCGTCTTCCAGGAACGTACGGCAGAAATCGCCCAGCCGTTTCCTCGACAGGTCCAGGATGGTGGGGCCGGGGCTGTAGTTCAGCCGGGTTTCTTTGTCCACCATCGTTCGCATGTCCGTCTCGGCCGCCTCCAGATCGCCCGTCTCCGCATAAGCGATTCCCCGGTAATAGAGCGCGTCGGCCATGACCATTTCGGTTTCCGGACAGAGCCAGCTCAGATGCAGGGCGCCCTGGCCGGGACGGTCGGCGAACCATTCGATCAATTCGCCGAACCTCCTCTGCTCGACAAGAATCGCCATCTGGCGGCGTATCGAGAAGGGCGGCAGCGGGATGCGTTTTGCCAGCTCCAAGGCGCGCTGGTAGTCTTTCCCGCCCGCGGCGCATTCTGCGGCGCGGTCCAGCACCTGGGTCCGGAGTCGCTCGCTCAGGCGGGCGTTCTCCGCCAAGTCCGCATAGGCGGCGACCGCCTTGGCTGCCTCGCCTGCGTCGCAGAACGCTTGTGCGGCGTTCATCCGCGACTGCACGCTCGCCGCCCATTCCTCGTCGTACGGCCAATCTTCCTTCCAGAAATGAAAGTCGCGGAACGCCTCCGGCTGCAAGCCGATGCCGCGCAGGACGACCTCCGGATTCGTGGCGAACAGGCCATCGAAATCCTTGTTCTGAACCTGTTGCCATCCCTGCCTAAAGCCGAGGGCTCCGGGCAGGTGCGGGTTTGCGACCAAGGAGCCGGTGTCTCCCACGTCCGCGCGATACTCTGGCAGCGTCAAATTGTTGATGACCAGCCGCTCCGTCTCCGGCCACCGCGTGTAGAAGCAGTTGTCCGCCTCGACCGTTCCCGATGCCAAGTGTACGAAGCAGATGTGTACCTTGGCGCGGGTGTTCTCGCCGAAGATGCAGCGTCTGACGGAAGCCGGTTCCGTGGCATTATTGTACACGTGGAGGTGCGTGATGAGGGGACTGATGAAGACGCTGTTCTCCACGAGCAGATCGGGGCAGTGGTGGAACATCGTGGCTTCCATGCTGTGCATGAAGACGCAGTTGCGTGCGTGGAGACCGGCACAGTCGTGCGCCACGAAACATCGGCCCCAGCCGCCGCTGAAATGGCAACGCGTGACTTGCAGGTCCGCGCAATCGCGGGCAAAGATCGCGCCGCCTTCGGCCCCGGCGACATTGTCCTCGATGCCGGCATAGCCGTTGAAATACAACGAGTCCAAGCGATAGTGATGCTTGCCGTACAGCACGAAACCGACCTTGAGCGTCTCGCCCATGCCGTCAATCGTCGCCTTTTCGCCCGGCATCGCCCGGAACGTGATCGGCCGGCCGGGCTCGCCGGTCGCGCGGAAGTAGAAGGTTCCGGGATACGTGCCTCCGGCCAGCAGGACCGTGTCGCCGGGGCGCACGCGGTCGGCGGCGGTCTGGAGCGAGTGCCAGGCCGTGGTGCGGCTCAATCCGTCCCGCGCGTCGTCCCCGTCCGGCGCAACATGGTACGTCGCCGGGTGGGCCTGCCGAGGTTCGAGGACGAATTCGACCGGCGCCGTCTCCGCCTCCGGCAGCCTGAATCGCCGTGCGGGGTCTGCGCTGGGCGAGATGCTCTTGGGAGTGACCTTGACAGAGTACTTCTTCCCCGCTTCGAGCCCGACCAGGCTGTAGCTGTAGAACGCATTCTGAGAAATCGGCGTCTTGTTGACGTACTCGGGCACGTCTCCCCAGCGCAGGTCAACCTGAACCGGCAGCGTGCTCCACCATTCGACGTCCGCACTCGTGCCGCTTCGCGAATGGACGAACGGTCCCATGAGTTTCAATTGCACCGGCTTCCACGCCCGGTAGGGACCGATGGCCGTGCTGAGCGGCCCCCGTCCGCTGAACCGGAATTCGTTCGCTACGATCGTCGCGTTGTTTGCCTTGCCGAGTTCCGGCGCCTCGACGGTGGAATGCGCGTCGTGCCGCGGGCGCAGGTCAGCCCACGAGACGACTTTCCCGCCCACCCGCCAGCACTGCGCTGCATCGGCGTAGCTGTTGTAGGAGGAATATCGCACGGATTCGAGCGAATCGGTCGTCACGGCCGGCGCCGCAGCGTACAGGTTTCCGCTCAGCGTCGCTTGCGAGCAGGCCTGCAAATCCAGGGGGACCGTGAACAGATTGTGCGTCATGCGCAGTCCTTCGAGCTGCTCGGCTCGGACGGACGGGCCGGAGAAGACACAATTGGAGAACTCGATGTCCTGGCCCTTCGTCGCGATGACCGGGCCGGAGATTTCCAGCCGCTCGAAGGACACCGCCTGGCCGTCAACGATGCGCAAGCCACCTGCGATGACGACTGGCTCGACGCCCCGTCCGCGGATGCTGACGCCGCGCGTGGCAACGGCCAAATCGCCCGCATACCGGCCGGGAGCGACGTACAGCGTATCGCCGGGTCGCAGTTGGCCGACGGCCCGCGCGGGCGTCTTCCATGCCGCGGTCATGGACAGACCGTCGAGACCGTCGTTTCCGTCCGTCTTCACGTAATAGATGTTGGGCTGGTAGGGATACGGCCCCGCGTACGTTCCGTCTTGCCGCGGTTGGGAGAACGAGGAGGCCGCTTGCAGGCGGAAGTCGAAATTCAGCGGATCGGCAAAGTGGGTGTCGAGGAATTCATGGAACTCCTGGTGCCCGTCGGGCAGCAAGATCGTGGTGGGACGTTCCCCTTCGCGGACGTTGCGGCCGCCGATGATGCCGTGCTGAAAGTTGCCGAACTGACAGTCTCGGAAGGCGATGCACCGTTCGGCAACGACTTGCTCAAAATACCCGGACAGACCGCTGCCCTTGGCCCAGAAATCGCCGCCGGGATTGCCCCAGGCAATCACCTCTTCCATCAAGCACATCGCCTCGCTCGCCCGGCCGCCGTAGAATCGCGCCCCATAGGTCTGGTTGAGGAACGACTGGCAGTTGCGAATCGTTTCGCCGTCAGGATTGTAGGCGACGATACCGTCGAGCCGGTTGGCGTAAGCTCGGCAATCCTCCACCAGATTCCTCCCCCCCCTCGCCGGGCTGATTCGTATTCGAACCGACGCCGCTGTTCAGCGTGATACCGCTGGCGTTGAAGAACGCCGTACAGCGGCGGACGACGCACTGCTGCGTCTGGTGCAGCAGGAAACCGCTGGTGGGCAGCAGCAGGACCTCCTTTTCCACGGCCGTCCTGTACCCCGACGCGGCAAGTCCGTCAAGCACGACCCGCCGGCACTTGAGCAGGTGGAAGCCGTTCCCCCGGAGCACGCCGAGCGTGGAATGATGACGTTCCGGCGGCTGGAAATCGGAACTGGAAACGTACAGCTTCGCGGCCTGGGCGTCGTAGAAGAATCGGCCGGGCCCGAACTCCAACGCGACCGCGTCCGCCGCCGGCGCCAGGTTCGTCAAGGTATCGGCCTCGTGGACGGAAAGCACTTCCGTTTCGCAATCGGCGACGTAAACAAACCGCCGACCCGGGACCTGTGCAAAGTCCAGCCCCGCGTCGCGGTCCCCGCGCAGGACGACCGTACCTGGCAACTCTGCCCGGATGAGCGTTTCCTTATTGAGATCGCCAAAGTCGGAAAGCGTCACGTTCTCGAAGTACTCCCCCGGGCCGATCGTCAGCGTATCGCCGGGCTGCAATGCGTTCACGCCCGCCTGGATGGTCAGAAAGGACGTTGCGCGACTCGCGCCGTCATGGGCGTCGGTCCCTTGCTTGTTGACGAAGTACTCCGTGCCTTGGCCGGTGTCCGTTCTCCGCAACTGGCACCAATGACTCAGCGAGTTGCCGGCCACGGCGACGATGGCCCCATCGAGCACGTCGCCCCGCAGTTTCAGATCCAGCTGCAGATGGTGTTGAGGACGCCGTTGGCGACGAGTGGCGTCTCCAGTTTCGATTCGGCCGGGCATGTTTCCCGAGAAGCGTCCGTTGGATAACCTGGCGTTGGCGACCGGCACCGGCCGTTGGTCGCCGAGTCGGGCGTGGATCTCGCCCGAGTCCTGGAATGACAGGGTCAAGGAAAAATCGCCCGCATACGTTCGCACGGCTCCCTCCCAATCGCCCAGCAGTTCAGAGACGGGGGCATCATGCGACGGCTTTTCGGACGTTACCAGCGCCTCGCGGCGTTTCCTTTCGTGCTGGGCCAACTTCTCCGCGTAGCCCGGAATCAGCGCGGAGAGGATGTCTGTTTCGATCGTCCAGGGAAGCCGGCAGAACTTGTTCGCCGCCGCGGCCACGACAATCCCTTCGTCGGGCAGCATCAGAATCTTCGAGGCGGCGCCGCCCATTCCTCCGCCGTGACTAATCCGCTTGCCGAGTTCGTCGTCGTCGATCACCCAGCCGATGCCGTAGCAGGAACCGGGACACAGATTGAGATCGGCTAGGTTCACGGGGGCCATGCAGGCGGTCGCCACCCGCATGGCGGCCCGGGTCTCCTGGGACAGGATGGCCTTCTGGTCCGGGCTGCCTTGGCCCAGGTGAAACATGCCGAAGCGAACCAGGTCGTGCATGCTGGCGTAGACGGCCGAGGCGCCGGCGTGGTCCGTGGTGTAGAAGGGAATTGGCGTGTCGGAATCGTCGTACCGAACGGCCGCAAACTCGGCCAGTTCGGCAGCGATGTCCGCCGAGGTCCGGGTCATGCCCAGGGGCAGAAAGACCTCGTCCCGCAGAAACTCGGCGTACGTCATCCCGGAGGTCCGCGCGATCAGGTGGTCCAGGATGCCGTAGCCAAAGTTGCTGTACCGGTATCGCTCGCCGGGCAGCGCCACGACGTTGCCGTAACGTCGGATGGATTCCTCCATCCGCGGCTTGAAAGGGATTTCCTCGGCCGTGTAGAAATGCGCGTGGCCGGCCAGTCCGGCCGTGTGATTGGCCAGACGGCGGAGGGTGACTTCCTCCGGATCGCCGATCCAGACCTTCATCTTGGCGTCCCGCGCCAAGTATCGGTCGGCGGGCGCGTCGAGGTCCAGCTTGCCCCGTTCCACGAGCACCATCAGGCCCGTGGCGGTGATGGGCTTGGAGACCGACGCCAAGGAGTACATCGTCTGCACCGTGGCGGGGATTCGCTGTTGGAGGTCGGCCCATCCGAAGGCTTCTTCCCAGATGATTTCCCCGTTTCTGGCAACGGCAACCGCGAAAGACGGCACGCCCGACTCCGCCATCTCCTGCAGAATCTTCCGCCTGACGTCGGCGAACCACTCGTCCCCGTTACCCTCCGTCCCTGGTGCGCCCGGGGCGGGTTCCTGTGCCTTGGCGGTCAACATTGCTCCCGGGAACAAACAACAGGCTAGGCAGAGGGCCACGAGGCCCGCACGGATTGAATGCATCGGCGTACGTCCGCTCGCTGATGTTGGAAACGCGTCCATCGCAAACACCCCATCAAATTGCGAGCATGAGCAGATCAACAGGACAACGCCCAAGTATGTGCCTGGCAAGACGCGATTGTCAACCGCTGGCGTCTGCCGGCCGGCAGCGCTTTGGCAGCACAGAACGATTCAATTCTTCGTTGCTCTTTGTGGCCTCTGTCACAAATATCAGCCTCGCAGGCGATATCCACTGGCCGCGAGCAGCTCACGAACACGAGCCAGGTGATCGCCCTGAATTTCCAGCGTGTCATCCTTCAGCGTACCCCCGGCACCGCAGGCGGTCTTGAGCCGGCCCAGCAACGCGGGCAGGTCATTTTCCTCCACCGCCAGGCCACGAACGACGGTCACAACTTTGCCCTTCTTGCGTTTTTCGACGGTCATCTAGGCCATTTCTTTCGGCCGCCAAAGCTGAACCAATCGCCCGCCGGGCGGAACCGCCAGGTCCTGCCAGCGGTCGATGTCCAAAGCCACTTGGGCCAGCGCGGCGGTGGGCATGGCTTCCTGCTGTCCCGTCAGGTGCCACACCAGTCCTTCCAGTCCCGGATTGTGGGCCACCACCAGGACGGTCGCGCACCGATCCTCGACCTCGCGAAGGACCTCGATGAATTGACTGGGGTAGGCCTCATAAAAGCGACTGGTCGTCTGAACCTCTTCGACAGCGCCACACGCCTTGGCGACCTTCGAGGCGGTCTTGCGAGCACGTTTGGCGGTCGAGCTGACGATCAGGTCGGGTACCAGCTTATGTTCCAGCAGCAGCAATCCGATCCGGTCTGCATCCCGCTTGCCGCGTTCGGTCAACGGGCGATCGTGATCCGGCAAGTTCGGTTCGTCCCAGCTGGATTTGGCGTGGCGGAGAATGAGCAGAGTCTTCATGGGGCTTGCGGGATATTCGCGTCGCGGAGTGCCACATCTAGGTGGAGGAATTCGCCTCTTGCCGTTCGGTCTTACGCTTCTTGAGCCGATCTTCGGCCCAGGCGGCGGCCCCCATCACGGAAGCGTCGTCGCCCAGCTTGGCCACAACCACCTTGAACATATTGGCCAGCGGAGGCATGCAGGTATTGCGGGCCACGGTGGTCACCGGTTCGAGGAACAGCTCGGGCAGCGCCTCGACCAATCCGCCGCCGAGCACGATGATGTCGGGGCACATGATGGTTACCAGGTTGCCCACCGCCATCCCGATTTTCTCGGCGGCGCGGCGGATGATCTGCTCGACCACCGTGTCCCCCTGCTTGATCGCTTGGGCCAGCACGGCGCTGCGGATTTCGTTCAGATCCGAGCCGATGGCCTGCCGCACGTGGGGAGCCTCGCCGCGATAGGCCGCTTTGGCGACTTCGGCGGCGATCGCCAAGCGGCTGGCCTCGGTCTCCAGGCAGCCGTACCGCCCGCATCCGCACAGCTTACCGTGCGAATTGACCTGAATGTGCCCGATCTCCATCACCGAGCAATACTTGCCTCGCAGGATCTTGCCCTTGTAAACGCAACCGCCGCCGATGCCGGTCCCCGGAAAAACGCCCACGGCGCAGCGCGCCGACTTGGCCGCTCCAAAGCGATATTCGCCGTACACGCCGACGTCAACATCGTTGGCGATGAAAGCCGGACAGCCGAATTCCTTCTCCAGGGTCTCGCGAAGCGGCATGTCCTCCCATCCCAGATTGACGGCTTCCAATAGTTTGCCGCTTTCCATGTCCACCGGGCCGGGAAAACCGACGCCGATCCCCCCCAACTGCTTGCGGTCGATGCCGGCGTTTTCCACCGCTTTACGAATCGTTTTGACGATTCTCTCCTGCCCGGCCTCCGTCCCACCATGTTCTTTGGTTCGCTTCCGTTCCTGTCCCAGTTCACGAAAGCTTGCATCGTAGACTTTGGCCAGCATCTTCGTGCCGCCGAGGTCGAATCCGATCCAGTACGGCGGTTGATTTGCATCGCTCATGGGTCACGGGTTCCTGAAGGCGATATTTCGAGGGCGGTTGAAATGGCGCACCAGGAGCGCCGCTTGTAAAAAGTCGCCAGGCATCCTCCTGCTCAGAGCGGCAGAGATCTCCTCGCCGCTCTAGGATAACAAACTTCGTCGTCAATGCGACCGGTACGAATCGTTCTGGAGAAAAAACCTGGGCGCTTGCAGGGCAAGGGCCTTTGCGATAAACTCCCATCTCCATTTGTGTACTCTACCCTGAATGGTTCCAGATTCTACCTGCCTCCAAGCGTGCTTGGTGAACACATAAACGAACTCGGATTTTAGCTTTTGTTGGTCAAACACGAGGTTACAGGACAATGTTGCGACAAAGTTTTCTTTTCCGCTGGAGCCGTATCATCGGATTGGCTGCGGTTCTGTTGCTGGTCGGATTGTGTGGGGGTGCCCAGGCTCAGGAGGGCGTCGCGGAGTCGACGGCCGCCGCAGCCGCCGCGGACAACGAGATGATCGTTGTGCTGATTTGGTCGATTGCGTTTCTCGCCTCGATCGTCGCTCTGGTTCAGGCGTATTTCTTTTTCAAGGCAATGATGTCCGCTGATGAGGGCACCGAGCGGATGAAGGAGATCGCTGGCTATGTGCGCGAGGGCGCGAACGCCTACCTGTGGCAACAATACAAGGTGGTCGCCGTCTTTTTTGCGGTGATTTTTGTGTTGTTGGCCTACGCGGCGTTCGGCTTGAAAGTGCAGAGCGGGTGGGTGCCATTCGCCTTTTTGACGGGCGGCTTCTTCTCCGGTTTTGCGGGGTGGTGCGGGATGAAGACGGCGACTTATGCCAGCAACCGGACCGCTGCCGGTGCCCAGCAGTCGTTGAACGCTGGCCTGCAGGTCGCTTTCCGCTCGGGAGCGGTGATGGGACTCACCGTGGTCGGCCTGGGGTTGTTGGATATTACATTGTGGTTCGCCGTCCTGTACTGGCTGGTGCCCGCGATCACGCCATACAGCCTGACGCTGGTACAAATCACCGTCACCATGCTGTGCTTTGGCATGGGAGCCAGCAGCCAAGCATTGTTTGCCCGCGTGGGCGGTGGCATTTTCACCAAAGCCGCCGATGTGGGGGCAGATTTGGTCGGAAAAGTCGAGCAGGGCATCCCGGAAGACGATCCCCGCAACCCGGCGACCATCGCCGACAATGTGGGTGACAACGTGGGCGATGTGGCTGGCATGGGAGCTGACCTGTACGAATCCTATTGCGGTGCGATTCTCGCTACCGCCGCGTTGGGCGTTGCCGCCTATTCGACGAACCATTTGGTTCCCGACGAAATGAAGAGCAACGTGGCGGCCCAACTCCAGGCGATGCTGCTGCCGATGGCCATTGCCGGCGTTGGTATCTTCCTGTCAATCCTGGGCATTTACACGGTGCGGACCAAGGAGGAAGCCACGCAGAAGAACCTGCTGGCGGCTTTGGGACGAGGCATCAATGTCTCGACGCTGCTGGTGGCGGTCTCGGCGATTGGTCTGGCCTACTTCCTGATGCCGCGAACGGCAGGGACCTTGCTGTACGGCATTCCCGGCGTGGCCTTTAGCGTGATCGTCGGTCTGCTGTCCGGTTGGTTGATCGGAAAATGGACCGAGTGGTCGACCAGTGACGAGTACGCGCCCACCCAGAGGTTGGCGGACCAAGCGCTGACCGGTCCGGCGACGGTGATCATCGGCGGGATCGCGGACGGCATGATGAGTGTCTGGTTTCCCGTGTTGGTGGTGTGCGGAGGCATGGTTTCGGCCTTCGGGTTTGCTGCGGGCTGGAACTTTGCGGATATCAACTACTTTGCCCTCGGGCTTTACGGTGTGGGCATCGCGGCCGTCGGGATGCTCAGCACGCTGGGGATCACGCTGGCCACCGACGCGTATGGTCCGATCGCGGACAACGCGGGCGGCAATGCGGAAATGTCGCATCTGGAGCCCTACGTACGGGAACGCACCGATGCCCTGGACAGTTTGGGCAACACGACCGCCGCGACGGGCAAGGGCTTTGCCATCGGCTCGGCGGCCCTGACCGCGTTGGCACTGCTGGCGGCCTATGTGGAAGAAGTCCGCATCGGTTTCGAGCATTGGGGAGAATCGCTGGTTGCCAACGAGTTGGCTGGTGAATCCACCGGCTTTTTCAAGGCTTCCGAAGGCTTTGTGGTCCAGAAAAAGGCCGACGGCCATTCGCGGACCTATTTGGCGATGCCGATCGACCTGCGTCACCCGAAACTCGAGCAAAGCTGGAAAGCGTTGACATTCACCTCGGCTCAACCCGCGGTGATCCCGGCCGGCATGATCGAATACAATCCCGCCGATAACACTGCGGTGTTCACGGCCACCAACACGCCGTTGGTTCCGGTACACGAGGCGACGCTGCCCGCGTTTGCCCAGTTCTACGACAGCTCGGTGATGAATCCCAAGGTGTTGGTCGGTGTGTTCTTCGGTGCCATGTCCGTCTTTGTGTTCTGCGCGATGACGATGAAGGCCGTCGGGCGAGCCGCCAAGGGGATGGTCGAAGAGGTGCGCCGACAGTTCCGGGAAAGGCCGGGAATCATGCTGGGAACCGAACGTCCGGACTATGCCAGCCCCGTGGCCATCAGCACCCGAGCGGCCCAGCGGGAGATGATCCTGCCGTCGATTCTGGGCTTGAGCCTGCCGGTCGTTACAGGGTTGGTGCTGGGAGTTGCCGGCGTCTTGGGCCTGCTGGTCGGCACGTTGACCTGCGGGTTCTGCGTAGCGATTTTCATGGCGAATTCCGGTGGTGCCTGGGATAACGCCAAGAAACGCATCGAACGCGGCACGCACGGCGGCAAAGGCACCGATGCCCACAAAGCAGCGGTGGTCGGCGATACCGTCGGCGATCCGTTCAAGGATACCAGTGGTCCAAGCTTGAACATTCTCATCAAGCTGATGATGATGGTGAGCGTTGTGGCGGCTGGCTTGGTCGTCCGCTACAGCCTGGTTGCGATCGGCGTTTTCTAAGCCCGCGACGCTGGCCCGAACAGTTGTACGACAAGAACGCGGAGTGCTTTGGCACTCCGCGTTTTTTCTTTGCTCGGTGGTTCAAGAAATGAATAACTGGCTGCGCTGTTTTGCTACAAATGCCTCGGTTTGATACATCAAGAAACGAACAAGGCGAGTCTGCGAAACCGGATGATCCGGAGTTCGCCAACTCGCCCTGAACGCTCTGCGGACACATGTCAGTGGGTGTAAGAAGTGGCCTTCGTTCCTGTTTCACGCCACCTCGCTAGCCTAGTCTTCAGCTGTAAATCTCTGCCGTCGTTCAGTTTAGGAACCAAAAAGATCCATCCACCGAACGTCAAGCTTGGCATTTGCCTCTTTCTCTATGCCAGCCCCTGATGTATACAGTGCCATGTTCTGAACATGTGACCTCGACGGACGAATTAGCAAACTGCGTGCCGATTTTTCTGGTGATGCGGATTGTTGCGTGTGCGAGCCCGAGGGCTCGGCAAAAACTGGAAATATTTGCCCGTGAACGGCTCTGTTAGGTATACTTGGTTGCTGGGTTCTCGCAATTTTTTCGAGTTGCATGTTTTTTGCCGCGTGCGGCAGGTTTTCCGATTCGTGACATGAGGGATGCTCCTTGCCATGTTTCGTCAACGAATTCTTTCCTGGGTCGCTCTCGTGCTCGCGCTCGTCGTCACGGAGCCACGTACCGCCCGATCACAGACTGTTCGGAAGTTGGCGCCGGGCATTTTGACGGTCATTTCGCCGGAACCGCACGAGGAAGAGACGTTTCATGGCCCGATAACCTTGTCGGTCTCGCAGCTCGATTGGACCCCAAACTTCACCCCCAAGACGGAAACTTTGCGAGAGAAGACCGCCAACGTCACGATACGCCATAACGTTTGGAACTTGGAATTCGCGTTCAAGCCGATGCGCATGGTGTATGTCGATATTCCTCAGCCAACGGGGAAAATGCAGCGAAAGCTGATCTGGTATATGGTTTACCGCGTGCGTAATCTCGGCGGTCATCTGAATCCCGTGTCTGCCGAGGACAAGACGTACAAGCCGGAAATAGTCGACGAAGTCTTGAACGTCGGGGCGACGGAGCCGAGCAATACCGTTCGCTTTTTCCCGCATTTTGTTTTGGAGAGTTCCGAAGTCGGCAAGGCATATTTGGATCGTATTATCCCGTCCGCGGTACCCGTAATTCAGTTCCGCGAGATGCGTGGCGCGAAACTCCATAATTCCGTGGAGATCAGCCAGGTTTCGATCCCGGTTGTTCCCCGCGATGGTGGTCCTGGCGCCTGGGGTGTGGTGACATGGGAGGATGTGGACCCGCGGATCGATTTTTATTCCGTGTACATCCAGGGCCTGTCGAACGCCTTTCAATTGGGAGCATCGCCGACCGGAAGCGTTGTCCAGCGTCTGAAAACGCTGCAATTGAACTTCTGGCGTCCCGGGGACGCGGAATACGAGCACGAGGGCGAGATTCGCTATGGAGTTCCTGCGGTGACCGACCCGAACGAGCAGGCGACGATCAATGCTCATTACAACCTCGAGCGACGGGTTGATTATCTCTGGGTTTTTCGCTAAAACTAGCGGTTTCCGAAAACAACCCCAGTCAATGGTTCTAGCGAGATAGGTGTGCAATGGCTCACAAGAAAGGTCAAGGTTCAACCCGGAACGGCCGTGATTCCAACGCCCAGCGGCGTGGAGTCAAGCGATTTGGCGGTCAAGCGGTGAGGTCCGGCAATATCCTGGTCCGTCAGGTAGGGACGCGATTTCGTCCGGGACGGGGTGTAGGCATGGGCACCGATTATACGTTGTTCGCCTTGGTGGACGGCGTGGTGCAGTTCGATTGTGGCGGGCGTCGCGTGAACGTCGTGGTACCAAATAACTGACACGGCCCGGGTTGCAGCGAGCGTATATCAAAGGACGCCTGTACGGGCGTCCTTTTTTCATGGATCGAGTTCGGCATGTTTGTCGATCGCGTCGAAATCGAAGTTCACGCCGGTGACGGCGGTTCCGGCTGCATGAGTTTCCGGCGAGAGAAGCACGTCCCGCACGGTGGGCCGGACGGCGGCGACGGCGGCAACGGCGGCAGCGTGGTGGTCATCGCGCGCGAAGGCGTGGACAGCCTTTCGGCGTTGGCCCACCGCAAGTTTTGGCGTGCCGACAAGGGGAATCGCGGCGAGGGCGCGAACCGCCACGGCCGCAACGGGCATGACTTGACGATCCTGGTGCCGCCAGGAACCGTCGTGATCGACGCCGAGAATCTGTTCGTCCTCAAGGATCTGACTCGGCCGGAGGAACAGTTCATCGCCGCCCGCGGCGGAAAGGGCGGTTGGGGCAACACGCATTTCAAATCCTCGACGCATCAAGCCCCGCGGGAATTCACCGAGGGCGAAAAAGGCGAACGCCGCCAGCTGATTTTCGAACTCAAGGCCATCGCCGACGTGGGCCTGATTGGCAAACCCAATGCCGGCAAGAGCACCCTGCTCAGCCGCCTGTCGAAAGCCCGGCCCGCGATCGCCGCTTATCCGTTCACGACCAAGCAGCCGAATTTGGGACGCGTACAGATCGACGCGGACCGCTCGTTCGTCATGGCCGACATCCCGGGATTGATCGAAGGCGCCCACGCCGGCGTGGGGCTGGGCTTGGAGTTCCTGCGGCACGTGGAACGAGCCGGGATCCTGATCCACCTGCTCGAACCCTCGCCGCTGGACGGGACCGAACCCCTGGAAAACTACCGGGCCATTCGCAATGAACTGCGGCAGTACAACGAACAGCTGTGCCAGCGGCCTGAAATCGTCGTGGTGACCAAGTGCGAGTTGCCCGACGCCGCCGATATCCGTCAGCAGTTGACCGAACATTTGCAACGCGACGTGCTGCTGATCTCGGCCGTCACCGGTCAAGGGCTGAACCATCTGACCCGCGCCATCGCTCGCGAAATGACCGGCGGCGAAGAATGACGATCCTGCGCACGGTGCAGCGTGGCTCGTAAGAGTGAGCGTGGCCCGTCAGCGCGAGGCCGCAGTTACGAGTTCGCCTCGATCAACTGCAAGCAGATCTCGCGGACGCTGGCGGGATTGACGTTGGGGTTGTGGCGCTTGGCTTGACCGATCAGGGCGCCAAGTGCCTTTTGCTTACCGGCTTTGACCTCGGCCACGGCCTGCGGATTGTCGGCGACCAGGCGTTGACAGAGGGCGAGGATTTCGTCGCGATCCACGCTGGCGATGCCCAGACTCTGCATGGCGGCGGCGGTGGATTGGCCGGAAGACAGCATCTGTTGGAACACGTCGCGAGCCCGGGAATTGTCCAGCTCGCCGCGTTGTACAAGCTGCAGCAGTTCCGCCAGTGCGGCGGCCGAAACGGGAAAAACGTCGATGCCGATCCCGCGCTCGTTCAGCGTGCGGAGCACGTCTTGCTGGACCCAGTTGCTGGCTCGTTTTCCGTCGCCGCAGGCTTCCGCCAAGGCGATGAAATAGTCGACCAGCCCGCGGCCCTGGTTCACGATCACCTGGGCATCGTAAGCCTCGATGCCGTAGGCGTCCTGCAACCGGCCGCGAATCGCGGCCGGCAATTCGCCCAAACTCGCCCGCACCCGTGCGACGTCCTCGGGCGTGACAAGGACGGGAACCAGGTCGGGATCGGGGAAATAGCGGTAGTCGCTGGATTCTTCCTTCTGCCGCTGCGGCCGCGTGACTTGGGCCTGGTCGTCCCAGCCGCGGGTCGTTTTATGGCCGCCGGGCTCGCCCAGCTTGCGGCCGGTCTCGAGCCACACATCGTATTGCCGCGCCGCTTCGTAGGCCAAAGCCCGGTCGACCGCGCGGAAGCTGTTCATGTTCTTGACTTCTACAATCGGCGTGGCGATCCTGCCGGCCGGCGTGGGGACGTGCAAGTTGATGTTGGCGTCGACCCGCAGACTGCCTTCCTGCATATTGCAGTCGGAAACGTTCAGGTACGTCAGCAGCAGCTTCAGTTCGTCCAGGTAGGCCCGGGCCTCTAGCGGCGAACGCAGGTCCGGGTGACTGACAATCTCCAGCAGCGGGGTGCCGGCGCGGTTCAGGTCGATGCGGCTGTCCGCTTTGCCCGCCACTTCGTCATGCATGCTCTTGCCGGCGTCTTCTTCCAAATGAGCGCGGATGATCCCCACGCGTTTCGGCGCAAAGGCCCCTTTTGCGTCGCAGATCTCCAGCCAGCCCTCGCGGGACAGCGGCAAGTCAAATTGACTGATCTGGTAAGCCTTGGGCAGGTCCGGATAGTAGTACTGCTTGCGGTCCCACTTGGTGAATTGCGGAATCTCGCAGTTCAAGGCCACGGCCGTCTTCAGGGACAGTTGAAATGCCTCGCGATTCATCACGGGCAGCGTGCCCGGCATCCCGGTACAGACGGGACAGGTTTGGGTGTTCGGCGGAGCGCCGAAGCGGGTGCTGCAGCGGCAGAACAGCTTCGACTGGGTGAACAGTTGAACGTGGACTTCCAGGCCGATGACGATATCGTAGGGGAGAGTGCTCATGGGCTCGTGCTCAGCTGCGGACACCTGCGGGTGTGCCAGTCCGTTGCCTGTTGGAACATGTTCGCGGCCCGCAGCAGCCGCTCCTCTTGCATCGGCGGGCCCTGCAACTGCAGGCCGATGGGCAGGCCGGCGGCGGTAAAACCGCAGGGGATGGAGATGGCGGCCAGTCCGGCCAGGTTGGCGCTGACCGTGTACAAGTCGCCCAGGTACATGGCCAGAGGATCGTCGATCTTGTCGCCCAAGGGATACGCGGCAGTCGGGGCGACGGGGCCGGCGATGACATCCACCTGGCGAAACGCCGCGTCGAAATCGTCGCGGATCAGCCGCCGCACGCGGAGTGCTTTCAGGTAATAGGCGTCGTAATAGCCGGCACTCAACGCATAGGTGCCCAGCATGATGCGGCGTTTGACCTCCGCACCGAACCCTTCGGCGCGGCTCCGGCGATACAAGCGGACCAGCGGCGAGTCCAGGTTGCCGAGGGCCTGTTCGTCGCCTCGTGCCGCCAGCTCGCGACGCTCCGCATTCCATTCCGCCAGCATCGACGCCTCGTCCGTGCGGTAGCCATAATGGACGCCGTCGTAGCGGGCGAGATTGCTGGAGGCTTCGCTGGGCGCGATGATATAGTAGGTGGCAATCGCGTACTTGCTGTGCGGCAGCGAGATTTCGCGGACCTTGGCGCCTCGGGATTGGTACACCCGCACCGCTTCGCGCACCGCCGCCTCGACCTGGACATCCAGTCCCTCGCCAAAATGCTCGCGGACGATCCCCACCGTCAAACCGTCCAGCGGCTGCCGGACGCTCTGCACGTAATCGGGAACCGGGATGTTGGCCGACGTCGAGTCCAGCGGATCGTAGGCGGCCAGGACGTTCAGCAACAGCGCGACATCGGCCACGGTGCGTCCCAGCGGTCCGATCTGGTCCAGGCTGCTGGCAAAGGCTACCAGGCCGTAGCGGCTGACGCGGCCGTAGGTCGGCTTCAAGCCCGTCACGCCGCAAAACGAAGCCGGCTGACGGATGGAACCGCCCGTATCGCTGCCCACGGACAACGGCGTCATGCCGGCTGCCAAGCCGGCTGCCGCACCGCCGCTGGAACCGCCTGGCACGCAGCGAAAATCCCACGGGTTGAGCGTGGGGCCAAAACAGGAACTCTCCGTCGTCCCCCCCATTGCGAACTCGTCCATGTTCGTCTTGCCGATCAGGACCGCATCCGCCTGTTTCAGCCGCGCGACAACGGTGGCATCATACGGGGGCGAGAAATGCTCCAACATCCGCGAACCGCACGTTGTCGGCTCGCCGCGCGTGCAAAGGTTGTCCTTGATCGCAACGGGCAGTCCGGCCAACGGTCCCAACGGACCGCCGGCACGGCGGCGCTGGTCGATCTCGGCAGCGCGGGCCAGTGCGGCCTCGACATTCACACGCACAAAGGCGTGAATGGTCGCGTCATGCGCAGCGATCTGCTGCAGGAACTCGCTCGTCAACGCCTCGGACGAAATCTCGCCCGCTTCCAGTTTTCCCAACAACTCGATGGCGGAACAAGAGCATAGTGACATAGGCGAGATCGCTCGTTCGCGGTGCTATTCCCCCAAGACGGCCGGCACCCGATAGCATTCGTCATCGCGTTTGGGAGCGTTGGCCAGGATGGCTTGGCGTTCGCAGCTTGGCCGGACAAAATCGTCCGCGAACACGTTTGCCATTTCAACAGCGTGCGCCATGGGCAGGACGTCGGACGTGTCCAACTCGGACAACTGATCGACGTAACCCACAATCTGCGCAAGTTGCGCCGTCATCTGGTCGAGTTCATCCGCGCCCAGCCGCAGGCGGCCCAGCAGCGAGACCTTCTCGACCTCTTGACGCGAAAGACTCACGGGAATGCTCCGGCCAGGCTATTTCGTCGGCAGCTTGAAAGGCTTCTGGCGAACGACTTTGCGCACTGCCCCGTTCCGCAAACAGCGGGTACAAATACGAGTCGTCTTGTGCGTGCCGTTGGCCGTCGAGACCTTGACCCGCTGAAGATTCGGCACGAACTTACGCTTCGTGATACCGGTCTTCTTGGTGCCGACGCCCCCCAAATACTTGGCTTTACCGCGGGTTTCCACCGAATTTCCTGTCTGTGTGCCCTTGCCACACACTTCGCAAACGCGCGCCATCGAAAACTTCCTTCCTGCGACTGCTGTCTGACCTAACTTCACCAGTTTGTCCGAGCCATGTGCATCAGAACTTCGTAGTATACAGGGAGTTCGGCGGTCTGCAACCGAGGATCGAGCGGTCCGCGGCCGAAAGATGGCTTCGGCCATTCATCACCGCGGCGCAGAATGCCAGCGGGCAGATTACGAATGGCGTAATAATGGGGGATTCGAAGAACGACGAAGAAAGCCGTTTTCCTGCCCCATTTTCCCCAGCATTTCGCGACGTTGCTATCACGGCCAGAAAATGGCATGGGATGCCGACCGGTCACAGGCCGGCAGCCTGTGGAACGTCGCCGTGGTGCGGCGCATTCGGCAACCGCTCCACGGGTTCTGCTGGCGGCAGGCTTTCTCAGCGACCGGCTCGCTGGAGTTCCTGGTCGGCTTTGTAGGCTTTCATGGCAGCCGCCTCGCGGGACAACTTGAATTCCGTTGCCGGGGCGTAGTACTGGACATCATCCGTCAAATAGTACGCGCTGGGCAGCGTTTGTCCGCCGACACTGACTTGACAGCCCGTCGAGCTGACGGAGGCCAGCAGTCCGAATCCGCAAAGAATCCCTGCGAGCCAACGCTTCGTCATTTCTGGCTTCATATCCCGTAAACTCCCTGCTGACGGCACAACTGGCGGAATTGTCACACTCTGTATCGACTGTCCCGACCGTCATCTTTGACAAAACCCGCAAAATCGTTCCCGATTTGACATCCTCCCATAACGATCCGCTATGATTTAGAAAAAGGGGTGTGCCAAGTGCCTGTCCTCGTTGTTCTTCGTGCTCGTGCTCGTGCTCGTGCTCGTGCTCGTAATCGTAATCGTAATCGTAATCGTGCTCGTAATCGTAATCGTAATCGGAACTAAGCCTGATGACCGTGCAAACTTTCGACCACGAACGACTTGACGTTTACCGTCTCTCCATCGATTATGTTGCTCGCTCCTTCGAAGCGTCACAATCCCTTGAGGGGCTACATCGTCACGCGCGCGATCAATGGCTTCGTGCTGCACAATCGATCCCATGAAACATCGCCGAGGGCAACGGAAAACGCCGCCTCAAAGATCGTGCTCGATTTCTCGACATCGCACGCGGTTCTGCCCTGGAGTGTGCCGCGATCCAGGACGTATTGGTGACGACAAAAGGCATTAAGGTCCAGGATGATGCTGCGATGAAAGCGATGTTGCATCGGATCGTCGCAATGCTGACTCGGATGGCGATGAAATTCGATGGCGTCGCTGAGTCCAGCGCAGCGTATGATGCTGTCATCGATTACGATTACGAGCACCGCTTCGCTGAGCACGAGCACGATACCCAGGACACGCCAGAACCTCAATCGATTGCAACCGAGCGGCGGATCGGGTCGGTCCTGATGGCAAGCCGTTTGGCCGCCGCCGGTTGAATCGTGTTGTTCACAGGCTCCGCGCAGGGGGGGGATGCTGTCATGGAAAGCAGGATCAATCGGGTCTGGATACTCGCACTTGCCGTCTTTGCCGCGCCCGCATGGGCTCAGCAACGGGATCTGACCGTGCCGCCGACGGAGTATTTCATCGCCTTCGGGTCGTATTACGAAGGCGAGTACCGGACGGCGTTGCGAAGTTTTCAATCTGCCGCCCGGAGCGGGGTGCGCAGCACCGAGGGCGTCTGGGTCGACTCGATCTGTTACGCCACGATGATCGGCGAGTGCTTTTACCAGATGGGCGAGCCGGCCAAAGCGCTCGACCAATACAACTCGGCCCTGAAACTGTCACTTGCCCACAAGGGCTGGATGCTGCGGGTGGAATTCCCGGACGTCATCCAGCCGTCGGCTTCGGTTGTTCGCAACAGTATCACTTGGGGGGCAAGTCAGCGCAATACGCAACTGGCTCGGATTCCGGATCGGATGAGCAGTTTTCAGGGCCAGATGGTCACCGAACAGACGATTCGCGCCGGGGGCGCGATTGCGCAGCCGCAGTTGTATCCCTTAAATGCCAAGGAGGTGATCCGCTGTATCGCGCTGGCGCTGCGCCGGCGGCGAGAGATCATGGGCCCGGTGTGTCCGCACGACCCGTTGACGGCTCAGCTGGTGGCCGATTTTGCCACCTACCCGACGCGTCCCAACCATTGGTCGCAGGCCTGGGTCAGCTGCCTTCAGGGCCTCGCTTATGCCTCGATCGGCAAGTTGGAGCAAGCGGTTTCTGAGTTGAACAAGTCGCTGGTCCTGGCCGGGCAATACGACCATGATTTGACTTCGATGGCACTGCTGGAATTGGGGAAACTGGCATTTCAACAGGGCCAATCGCAGGCGGCGGCCGGTTATTTCTTGGAAGCTACTTTTCCGGCAATGGCATTCGATCAGTACGACGTGATGGAGGAGGCGCTCCGTGGGGGCCTGGTGGTCCACCTGGTTTCGGGCCAACCGGGCCCGTATCCGCCGCTGGCGCCCGCCGCCGTGTGGGCGCGTCGTCATTCGCGGGCGCTGCAAGCGTGGCTGCTGTTACTGGCCGCCGAGAATCGCGCCGCCCTCGGCGATGCGGCGGCGGTGACGCTGCTGGGGGAAACCCGTCAGGCCGTGGGAACGCGGGATCTGCGGAGTGGCGTTCTGGGGGCTCGGTTCAATTTTGTGTCCGCCCAGGTCGAATTCCAACGGGGCAACCTCGCGGGCGGCTCGACGCAACTGGCCCAGTCCCTGGCCTTTCTGAAGGGCAGTTCCCACCGGCTGTACCAGATCGGTTTGGCCGACGCGGCCTTCGTTTCGGGGGCGGTGACGCAACGGGTCGCGGACGATCTGTACGCGAACGTGTTGCGCGAGCCGACCGCAGCCGACTGGGCGGTCGACCCGATGGAGACGCTGGCGGTCGTCCTGACCCCGCACCCCGCGCCGCTGCAACGCTGGCTGGAAGCGGCCATGGGACGCAAGGACGTCGACAAGTCGCTGGAGATCGCCGACCGCATCCGCCGCCACCGCTTCTACAGCAGTCTGCCGCTGGGGGGCCGGCTGTTGTCTCTGCGGTGGATTCTGGAGGCCCCGGAAAGCCTGCTGTCACAACAGGCCGTCTTGCAGCGTCAGGATCTGCTCGCGCGGTATGGGAACTATGCCAAGCTTTCGGCTCAAGCCGCTGCCGTCCGCAAGGAATTGGAACCATTGCCGTTGGCGGCGCAGAAGCCGGAGGACATCCGCAAGCAGACGCAGTTGTTCGAGCAATTGGCCCAGACCAGTGCGTCTCAGGAACTGATGCTGCAGGATCTTGCACTGCGGCGGGAACCTTCGGAGTTTGTGTTTCCGCCGTTGCGGACGGTCAAGGAAATCCAGCAAAGCCTTAGCGAAGAACAGCTGGTTTTGGCGTACAGTGTCTCGGATCGCTACGTGTTGGGCTTTGCGCTCAGCAAGAACAAATCGTCCGCGTGGCAGATGGAATCGCCTGCGGCGGTGTTCAAGCAGGCGAGCGAACTCTTGAGGCAGATGGGATTGGTCGAGCGGAAAACGGGTCTGGACCCTGCGAGTTTGACCGATGAAGCTTGGAAAACGACGGCGGCCGATCTGCTGAAAAAACTGACCAACAACGGCAATCCCAACGCCTGGGATACTTACCGCGAATTGATCGTCATCCCGGACGGGCCGCTGTGGTACGTGCCTTTCGAGGCGTTGCAAGTCCCAGGCACGGCCGGAACGGTGCCCCTGGTCTCGAAAGTCCAGATCCGATACCTGCCGACCGCCGGGCTGTTGACGATGGGAGGTTCGAACCCCAAGCCGCAGGCGAAAACGCTGGTCGTGACCGGCCCGATGGTGCCCGGCCAGGACAAGCAGGTCACGGCGGGGGCTTTCGAGGCCATTCAGCGATCGCTCGACGGTGTCGCGCGTGCCGAAGACAAGCTGCCGGCTTCGTCCCACCTGGTCGCGGCCGTCTGCGATCGCTTGATCGTGCTGAGCGACTTGGAGCCCAGCCCGCGCGGTCCCTACGGCTGGTCCCCGATGTCGTTGGACCGCGGCAAGGCGGGCGGAACGCTGGACAGCTGGCTGACGCTCCCGTGGCAAGGTCCGGCGGAGGTGGTGCTTCCGGGCTTTCACACGGCGGCCGAGACAGGGTTGAAACGCGGGGCCAACGGCGACGAGATTTTCTTTGCCGCCTGCGGCCTGATGGCCAGCGGCAGCCGTTCGATCCTGTTGAGCCGTTGGCCGACTGCGGGTCAGTCGGCATTCGACCTGGTCCGGGAATACGTCCAAGAGCTGCCGTTCGTACCGGCCGCAGAGGCTTGGCAGCGAAGCGTCCAGTTGCTGCGGGACAATCCCATCGCGCCGGAATTAGAGCCGCGTTTGAGTTCAGCCGGTGCCGCGGTGGAATTGACCGCCGCTCCGCCGTTTTTCTGGGCCGGTTATATGCTCGTCGATCTCGGCCGCGCACCGCCCGCCGCGCCGCGTGCCGCTCCGCCGCCGGCTGCCAAGCCGGTTCCCAGCGACGATCCGCCGGAGGACGCCGCGCCGCCGGCGGCCGCCCCGGGCAAGAAACCGAAACGGGATTAGAGCCCTTCCCGCCAGCCTCGTCCTACCGCAGATCAGACCGTTTGCGGCGAGTTGGTGGCGTCTCGTCTTCGTCCAGCTCGCCTTTGGGCAACGTATGAGGTGGCGGCGGACCCGGGGACGCCAAGTCGATGTCGATGTCGTTGCCAAAGTACTTCTCCCGAGCCTCGGCGTGATTCAGCACATCGGACGGCGTGCCTTGGCACAGGACTTGTCCCTTGTTGATCACGTAGCTGCGGTCGGTGATCTGCAGTGTTTCTCGTACCTGGTGGTCGGTAATCAGGATCGAGATGCCGTGTTTCTGCAAGTCGCGGATGATCTCCTGGATGCTCTGAATCGTTACCGGGTCGATGCCCGTGAAGGGTTCGTCCAGCAGGATGATCTGGGGATCGGAGACCAGGCAGCGAGCGATCTCCAGCCGGCGGCGTTCGCCACCGGACAACGACGCCGCTCGGGCCTTGCGGAGGTGGGAGATCTTGAACTGTTCCAGCAACTGGTCGCAGCGCGCCCGACGTTCCGCGCGGCCCTTGCCCAACAGTTCCAGCATGGCCAGCAGGTTTTGCTGGACGCTGAGTTTGCGGAAGACACTGGACTCCTGGGCCAAATACCCCATGCCGCCGTCGCGGGCCCGGCGATACATGGGCCAGACCGTGACGTCCTGGCCGTTCAGGAACACCTTGCCCTCGTTCGGGTCGATCATGCCACAGGTCATGCGAAAGCTGGTCGTCTTGCCGGCTCCGTTGGGGCCCAGCAGGCCGACGATTTCGCCTCGTTCGACGTGAAAGTCCACGCCGTCGACCACCCGTCGGCGGCCGTAGACCTTGACCAAGCCCTGCACTTCCAGGATTCTCATGGGACGTCCTCCGTGCTGTAGGAATCCATGCTCAGCGAATCAGGCCCATGCGGCGGAAGTTCGGCAGAAAGGGAATCGGCCGCCTCCAGGCATGGGGCCAGTAAATCAACAAGGCTTTGCCCGTCAGCAAGTCGCGGCGGACAAAGGGCGGCGGATGCGGATCCTCCGCCTCGCCGTATTGCGACCAGACCCGCGCATCGCGGCTCTGGGGGCTGTTGTCCCCCAGCGGAAAGAACTCGTCCGGCCCCAGCCGGAACCGCACGTTCTCGCGGCGGGCGTCAAACAGCCCTGTCGTCGCCCAGGATTTTGGGTCGGAAAACACGCCCGTGACATAGTCCACGCGCGATCCGTTATACAACAGATCCTCGTAGTCGTCCTCGGCGGGAATGCGGCCGTTTTCTTCGGTCAAGTACGATGACGCTACGTAGTACACGTCCCGGAGCACCTGCAGGCTGTTCACCTGCACGGCAACACCTTCGGCCCCAAGGCCCGCGGGCTCGAGGTCGCCTGCATCCTGCGGACTCCATTGCGGTTTCACGTTGCCGTCCGGCTCGTAGGTCGTCGGTCCGTCGAATTCGGCCTGTCGGCCGTTCACCCACAGCAGCAGTTGGTCGTCGCAATTCGAGAACCGCAGGTCGTACTTTCCCGGCCCGCGCAACTGCGTGGCCGCGCGGGGATGCGGAAACTCGGCGCCATCCTGCCCGCGAAAAGACCGCTGGCCGTCGGCGATCGACAGCACGGCTTCCCCCGTCCCGACGTCGATACGGCAGGTGTAGTGGACGCCGCCCTCGACCAGATCGAGCAGCACCGCGCCTTGGTCGCCCTGGACGTCGAGGCCTTCGGCATAGACGGCCAGATCGCCCACCCAGTGCATCCCGATCGCCTTGGCGTACCGATACCCCTCGACGCTGTCGTTATAAGCGTAGTAGTCCGTGATCAGCTGGCCCTGTAATTGCCCGTCAGCCAGCCGGCGGGGGACTCTCCCGTCCGCCACATCCTCCCAGTCCTCGATTCGCGGCACCAGGTGCCGGTAGCGCAGCCAAGCCGGACCGTCGGCCGGGGCATCCGTCTCGAATCCTTGACCGTCCGAACGGTGACGCCAAGTCGGCGCGCCGGACGCGGACCAATCCTGCCAGCGGCTCGGCCAGCCGACTTGTGTCAATTCCGCCGGCCGATACCGCGTGTCGTCGACCACTTGCAGCATGGCCGACAGCTTGTGGGGCGGCTTTCGCACGATGTGAAAGCGTCCGCCACCCGCCTCGCCACCCGCCTCGCCGTCTTGCTCGCCACGGGCGTAGATGTCGCCGTGGCGAATCCATAGGGTTTCGTTCGGCAAGCCGATCAGGCGTTTGATGTAGTTCTGCTTTGCATTGCCGGGGAACTTGAAAACAATCACTTCCCAGCGTTTTGGATCGGCGACTTCATAAGCGAACTTGCTGACGAGAATCCGGTCGCCGTTGAACGACCGCTGATTCGGATCGCGATCTTTGTCCAGCTGCATGGGAAATCGGCAGATCGGGCATGTCGTGCCCCGCACCTCGCCGTGCCCTTCGTTCTCGACGCTGGCCCCGGCCCGATAGGGACAGCCGCATTGCGAGCACGTCACGTCCATGTGGCGGCCTTGCAGGGTGGGCGCCATCGAGCCCGTCGGAATCACGAACGCCTCGGCCACAAAGGCGCGAAACAGGAACGCCAGGATCACCGCCACGGCAATCGACTCGATGGTCTCGCGTGTCGCCCGGCCACTGTGTTCGTCGCCAGCTTTGGCCGCAGCGGGCGGCACGGCGGCGCTATGATGTTTCACTTTGCTCATCAGTCAGCTTTCACGCTCGTCAAGGGCGCAAGGATATTCGTTCCAAAACATGGAAATATAGCGAAAAAAACGTGTTCGGTTAACCCGGAGCCGACGGCGACGGCGAATCGGACCGCACGTCGTGGCCAGCAGCTCCAGGATAAACGATCGGTGGTGCCGGCAAGACGCCCTGTTTTCCCACCGTGCAGCGGCCTGGACCGCAATCTTGCCAGAAACCGTTGATTGACACAAGCCGGACCGTCTACGACACTGACAGTCTGTGACGACAGCAATCCTCGACGTGGTTTACCAAAATGACTTCCGACGCAAATCCCGAAGGTCTGCTCTTGGCCGGACGACGAGTTGCTTTTCTTGGCAAGCTGGGAGGTGTCACCAAGCGGGAAGCGCAGCGGTTGGTTCGACAGCAGGGCGGAACGCCCCTCGACGATCCCAGTCACGGTGCAGACTTGATTGTCATCGGCGCCGACGAATTGCCCCTGAGTGATACCGACGACCTGTTGGACGCAGCAGCTCGACAAGCTGCCGCCGCAGGGAAACTGGAAATCATCGGGGAAACCCAGCTGTGGCAGCGTCTGGGGATGATGGAGAGCGAGCAGAACGTGCGGCGATTATACACGCCGGCCATGCTCGCGGATCTGCTGGACGTCTCGGTCGCGACGATCCGCCTGTGGCACCGTCGCAGCCTGATCGTTCCGGCTCGCACCGTCCGCCGCTTGCCGTATTTTGATTTCCAAGAGGTCGCCACGGCGCGGCGACTGGCCCAATTGCTGGCGGCAGGGGTCTCGCCCGCTGCGATTCAGAAGAAACTGGCCGAATTATCCCGTTTTGTCCCGGAGGTGGAACGGCCGCTAGCACAGCTGTCCATTATCATCGAAGGACGGCAGCTGCTGTTGCGCCAGGGCGCCGGCTTGATCGAGCCGGGCGGTCAGATGCGGTTCGATTTCGATGCTTTCGAGGAGTCATCGGAATCGGCGGTTACCGATGCCGACGGCGCGACGCTGAGTATCGAGCAGTATCTGGCCGAGCCGAGCGTGCCGCCGGCCAAAGAAGAGGTGCTGGACATGGCGGCCCAGTTCGAGGACGACGGCCGCCTGGAAGACGCCGCAGAGATGTACCGCGTGGCCCTGTCCGCCAGCGGTCCGGCACCGGAGATCTGTTTCCAGTTGGCCGAGCTGCTCTATCGGATGGGCGATCTCGCTGGGGCTCGCGAGCGGTATTACATGGCGATCGAACTGGACGAGGACTACGTCGAAGCTCGCGCGAATCTGGGCTGTGTGCTGGCCGAACTCGGTCAACCCGACCTGGCGATTTCCGCTTTTCAGGGCGCGCTGAAGTACCACTCGGACTTTCCCGACGCGCATTTCCACCTGGCTCGGACTCTGGACGAATTGGACCGGCGCGACGAAGCGGAGGATCACTGGCGGAAATTCCTGGCCCTGGCCCCCGACAGCCCCTGGGCCGAGGAAGCCGCGAGCCGGCTGGATAACGTCGAACCCGAATGATGCATGGAAACGCAGCGCAGCCACAGTGACGCTGCGCAGCAGCACACGAAACACGCTGCGTCCGCCTTGTCCATGACTTTGTCCCGCTTGTGATCTCCCCTATAATCCTGCCATCCATGGTCTTGTCCCTCAACCTTTGCCACCCACGGTTCTTAACCGCCCATGATTATCTTCCGCACCACTCGGCGCCGCTTATCCCAACTGGTCGCCTGTCTGTGTCTGGTCGCCTGCGTCTGCGCCGCCGGCGCGAGCGAGCCCCGAATCTGGCGCGACAAAGTCGTTCCGCATTGGTCTGCCGACCGCACGCGATTCTGGTATCGCAACGAACTGCGCAACGGGGGCCGTGAGTTCATCCTGGTGGACGCTTCCCAGGCGACGCGTCAACCGGCCTTTGATCACGCCCGCGTGGCCGAGGCGTTGAGTACGTCGCTGAACCGCACGGTGACGGCGGACAAGCTGCCTATCGATCGACTGGCATTCGAGGCCGATGGCGCGATCGTGCTGCGGGGCCGAAACCAGGCTTGGCGGCTGGACCTGACGACGTACGCGTTGCACGAGGTCACTGCGGCCGAGGAGCCGGGCGAGTCGTTGCCCGCGGGGCGGCGGCCCCGCCCGTCAAGTCGTACCGGCGCTGAGACGAGCGTCACGTTTGTGAACGATACGTCCAGCGAGATCGTCCTCTTCTGGCTCGATTCGCAAGGCCAGCGGCGCCGCTATTCCGCCGTGGCCCCGGGCGAACAGCATCGTCAGCACACCTACGCCGGCCACATCTGGCTGGTCACCGGCGTCGGCGGCGCAACGCTGGGGGTCTTCGAGGCAGCGGAGGAGGATTCCCGAGCCGTGCTCGCTGCCGACGGCACGGCGCCGCGGCAGGATCCGCTGCCGCCGCAACGGCAACCGCGGCGGAGCGGCCGAAATCCCCAGTCGCCGGACGGAAAATGGCTGGCCATCGTCCGCGACCACAATCTCTATCTGCGGGCCGCCGAGACGGGCGAAGAGTTTACCCTCAGTAGCGACGGCCGGTCCGACGACCGCTACGAAACGGGGAACCTGTGGTGGTCCCCGGACTCGCAAAAGCTCGTCGCGCTGCGCACCGAGCCGGCCCAGGAGCATCCGGTTCATCTCGTCGAGTCCTCGCCGCGGGACCAGTTGCAGCCCAAACTCCGCTCGTTCGATTATCTCAAGCCGGGTGATCGCGTCGCACATCCCCGGCCTCAGCTGTTTCACGCTGCGACGCAGCAGCAGGTCGAGATCGCTGACGAATTGTTCGCCAATCCGTGGAGTATCACCGAACCTCGCTGGTCGGCGGACAGTTCGCGGTTGACGTTTATCTACAACCAGCGGGGCCATCAGGTGCTGCGGCTCGTCGCCGTCGACGCCGCCAGCGGGGCAGCACAGGCCCTTGTGGACGAACGGAGCGAGACGTTTGTCTGCTATTCCGGCAAGTTCTTCTGCTATTGGCTGGGCGACGACGAACTGGTCTGGATGTCGGAGCGGGACGGCTGGAACCACCTGTGGCTGGTCGATGCGCGAACCGGCCAGGTGAAGAACCAGATCACCGAGGGGCCGTGGGTCGTGCAAGACGTGGTCCACGTGGACGAGCAGCAGCGGCAGGTCTGGTTTCGAGCCGGCGGCGTTTATGCCGCCCAGGATCCGTACTACACGCACTTCTGCCGCGTGAACTTGGACGGCAGCGGCATGACCGTGCTGACCGAGGCGGACGGAGATCATCGCGAGCAGTGGTCGCCGGGCGAGGCCTGCTTCCTGGCCACTTGGTCGCGCGTCGACCAGCCGCCGGTGACCGAATTGCGCAACAGCCAGGACGGTCGCCTGCTGTGCCTGCTGGAAGAGGCCGATGCGAGCGAAGTGCTGGCCCAGCGGGGCGGCCGCTGGCCACAGCGGTTCACGGCCAAGGGGCGAGACGGAACCACCGATATTTACGGCGTCCTGATTCGGCCCCGCGATTTCGATCCGGCCAAGAAGTATCCGGTTGTGGAGAACATCTACGCCGGCCCGCAAGGCTTCTTTACGCCCAAATCGTTTCGCGCCCGCTACGCTCACCAGCAGCGGATCGCCGACATGGGCCTGATCGTCGTCCAGTGCGACGGCATGGGTACGGCGGGGCGCTCGAAGGAATTCCACGACGTCTGCTGGCAGAACCTGCGCGATGCCGGCTTTCCCGACCGCATCGCGTGGATCAAAGCGGCGGCGGCCGCGCATCCGGAAATGGACCTGTCGCGGGTGGGCATTTATGGCGGTTCGGCCGGCGGCCAGAACGCGCTGGCAGCGCTGCTGTGGCACGGCGATTTCTATCACGTGGCCGTCGCCGACTGTGGCTGTCACGACAACCGCATGGACAAGATCTGGTGGAATGAACAATGGCTGGGCTGGCCCGTCGGCCAGCAATACGAGGACAGCTCGAACGTCGTCCACGCGGATCGGCTGCAGGGCCAGCTGATGCTGATCGTGGGCGAACTGGATCAAAACGTCGATCCGGCTTCGACCATGCAGGTCGTGAACGCCTTGCAGCGGGCGGACAAGGACTTTGATCTGGTGATCGTCACGGGCACGGGGCACGGCGCCGCCGAGACCCCCTACGGCTCGCGTCGCCGCGCGGACTTTCTTGCCCGGCACCTGCTGGGCGACGGCGGACAGCAGACGCTCCGATCCAGTTCGCATGGGCGGTGAAATTCGGTCCCGGCGGTTTGGGTGATTGATCCAGCGAGTGCGACGGGCTTGAGGCGATTATGCATCTGACTATCTTTCTGACTGTCTTTCGCCGTTTCGGAATCGGGGCACGTCTGCTATCATCAACTGCCCTTGCTCAAATTGGCAGATACAAGGACAATCGGTGGCAAGTTCGGGCAATCGAGCACGAAGCTCCAGCGGGTGTCCACGTGTTTGGAAGTTAGCGATGCCAGTGGCTGTTGAAACCAAAGTTCGCCTCCGGTTCCAGGATCTGACGCGTCAATGGAAGGCGCAATCCAGGTATCTTTCGAATACCGCGCAGATGGCCATGCTCTGGCCGTATCAACAGATCATCGGCCTTGGGGCCGTCGCGGTGCCGCTGATTTTGGCCGAGTTGCAGCGGGAGACCGATCACTGGTTCTGGGCGTTGCAAGCGCTCACAGGCGAGAACCCCGTTCCGAGCGAAGTCGCTGGTGATGTGGAAGCTGCGGCTGCAGCCTGGTTGCGATGGGGACGGGAGAAGGGGCTGGATGGCTGAAGCGTTTCCGCGTCTGACAGAATCCCGCTACCGCGGCACCAGTCCACCGGACGGCCGGTACAACTGCGTAGCTTGGGCAGTAGGAGACAGCCAGCATTGGTGGCAGCCGATTTGGTTTCTTCTACACGCACGCCGCCCGGCAACTCGCGAGCGGTAAGTGGACCAGCAAGCTCGGCAAAGCGGAAGACATCGAACACGACTCCCCGGATGACGTGGCCGGCGGTCTTTATGGTGAAGTCGTCCAGCTCATGAGACGCGCATGTCCCGTAACGGAATGAGCAAACCGCTGGTCCTCGCGCCGTCGAGCGTCCTGCAATGGCAGAATCCCAATCAGGACTTGCCTCCTGCCAGAAACTGGCCATCTACGGCGGCAAACCCAGCAGTTCGCCTATCCACGACTCAGCAACTGCTGCTTTCCCCCGTCTGAGGTTTGGTCGATGAACCCATCGCCTGAACCACGTGCCGGAACTCGGTACGTCTGCGTGAACCCATCAAGGATCAACTAGCCCTGAACGAATCAAGGCGTGGGCAAATGCGGCTGCCGTCTGGCAGGCGTACGGCGGAGATACGGATCTGGTGATCGTCACGGGCACCGGACACGGGCCGCCGAGCCCCCCTACGGCTCGCGTCGCCGCGCGGACTTTCTTGCCCGGCACTTGTTGGGCAGGTAGGAGGCGAAATCCGTTTCAGCCAACGGCCCCGCCGTTCTACCGACCGACCACTTGGACTTGAGATTGCCTCCCCGTTCTGTCGATCAGGGAGAAGCCTTCTTCGAAGCGTTCCGCCCGTTGGACCGGCGAACGCCTGGCGTGGAACTGGCCTGCGCGGAAGGCCGTGGCAATCGCGGCGGGGATCTCGGCTTCGGCCAGCACCAACGCCGCCCGACTCTGTGTCACCCTGGCCGTCATTTCCTGCTGGCGTGCGACCGCGTCGGCACGACGCACCTCGGCGCGAGCTTGCGCCATGCGCATGTCCGCTTCGGCCTGGTCGGTCTGCAAACGGGCGCCGATGTTCTCGCCGACATCGATATCCGCGATATCGATCGAGACGATTTCAAACGCCGTATTCGCGTCCAGTCCCCGTTCCAGCACGCCTTTGGAAATGCTGTCGGGCATCGCCAGCACTTCCATATGCGTTTCGGCAGACCCGATCGCGCTCACGATCCCCTGGCCCACACGGGCAATGATCGTTTCCTCGGTCGCCCCGCCAATCAACTGCAGCAGATTCGTGCGGACCGTCACCCGCACGTGAATCCGCAACTCGATCCCGTTCTTGGCCACGGCGCTCAGCGTGGTCCTGCCGCTGCGCTGCGGTTCCGGACAGTCGATCACTTTGGGCGACACGCTGGTGCGTACCGCATCCAACACGTCTCGGCCGGCCAGATCGACCGCCGCCGCACGGTCGAAGTCCAAGTCGATGCCGGCACGATGCGCGGCGATGATCGCGCGAAGCACTCGCGTGACATCGCCTCCCGCCAGAAAATGGGCTTCCAGACGGGCGGTGCTCATGCCCCGTTGCCGGTCGATGTTCAGGCCCGCTTGATGGCCCATGATTTTGGCGGTGACGATCATCCCGGGCTGGACCTGACGGAAACTCATGCCGATCAAACTCATCAGGCTCACGTCGGCGCCGCACATGTAGGCCTGAAGCCAAAGCATGCCGTACCTGCCCATCGCCGCCACGATCACCACACCGAACAGCACGGCCACAGCGATCCCGGCCATGAGCAAGTTCCCCCAGACATCGAAGGCGGCCAGCAGGGCAAAGGGTTCAAACATTATGGGCTCCTCGTTTTGCTTTCCGATCGTGCCTGCCGGTCGGTTTCCCAGCGCAAAAAAAACCGACGTGTCCGAGCACCCCAAAGGCAGACGGACACGTCGGTTTACTCGTCAACGAGCCTCCCGGCCCAGCCGGGCTGCCCTTTGTCTAGTCATCCGACAACCTGCAGAAGACTGCGGGAGCCGCCGTCGGATTCCGGACCGAGGGTTGACGACAGCGACTCATCTCGCCGTATTATTGTACAGCTCGGAGCGGGGAAAACAAGCAGACGGCGATTTGCGAAAGGCAATTCCTTCCGGTCGCCCCAGCCGCCTTCGCCGCTTGGCCCGTTTCGAATGGCCCTTCGGTATCGTACCATGCAGGGGAAGTGTGCTACAATTCTCTCCGTTTGCATCCTGCAGATCCAGCAAGATACCGAGGAGTTGCCCATGGTTCGTTGCCTTTTCTCCTGCGTGGTGTTGTTGGCCGTCGGCGGTGGTCCGGCGGTCTTCGGCGGCGACGAACCGGTCGCCAGTTTCACGTTGCGGGCCGACTGGTTCGACCGCGGAAACGTGCGGATCAGCTTGCCGGGCCAATCGTATGCCGACAAGTACCCCTGCATCTGGAATGCCGGTCAGTTGCCGAACCAGGCTGAGTACGAGGTGGATTTTCCGGTGACGGCCCACTATCAAGTGGCCGCGCTGTACACGGCCGACAGTTCGCGGCCGGTGGAGATCTATCTCGATGACAAGAAAATCCATCACGGCTTGGCGTCGGTCACGGGAACCTGGCAGACCTCCGGGGCCCGGTGGGAACCGCAAACCACGGTGTTCGTGACCGCCGGAAAACACACCATCCGCCTGCTGTGCCCCGGTCCGTGCATGCCGCACATCTGCGCGCTGCGGTTCGATTCACCGCTGGCTTTTCCCGACCAGTGGAAGCTTGCGCGCCGCGTCCACCGCCCGCCCGCCGGCGTGATCGAGCCGCTGGTGCCCAAGGCCCATCGGCTGCTGGCCATCGCCCAACAGGAGCCGCAAGCGGAATTGCGCGTCGAGACGCTCGACGCAGCGGCCGCGATCACCGTCGGACCTGCCCAACGCGATGAACTGTTACGGGACGCGTTGGCCGGCGACCAACCGCGGACCCCGTGGGTCGGACGCATCACCGTCGCACGGCCGGGACAGACGCCCGAGACGGAACTGCTGGCGCTGGACGCCGTCAACGTGCGCCGCATGCTGGAACACGCCGAGCGGCTGATCGACGACTATCGCACCTTGGCCGGCGCGCCGAGCGGCCACCTGGAGCCGTCGCGACCGCTGCTGCACGCGATCGCCGCAGAACTGGACCAGTTGGAACAAGAGGCGGACGGCCCCGACCGCGCCGCGCGCTTGCTGCAGGCCCATCTGGCCGCATTTCGCCTGGAATCCCAAATCGTCCGCGGCAACCCCCTGCTGGATTTCGACCGCCTGCTGGTCGTCCGCCGCAGCGTCGGCAGCCCGGCACTCGGCCTGCCGCAAAACTGGCAGAGCAACTGCGTCTTGCCGGCGTCCGGGTTCGACAACGAGATCGCCATCCTCTCGCCCCTGACGCCCGCCGCCCCGCTAACAACGCTGTACCGGCCGCCGCAGCCGGTGTTCGTCGGCGACGTCGATCTGCACTTCGACGCGGACCACCTGCTGTTCTCGTCCATCGGCACGCATGGCCGCTGGCAGGTGTTCGAGATCCGCAGCGACGGCAGCGGACTGCGGCAGGTGACGCCGGGCGAGCATGCGGACGTGAACAACTATGATGCCTGCTACTTGCCGGACGAGCGGATCATTTTTTCCTCGACCGCCTGCATCGCTGCGGTGCCGTGCGTCAACGGCAGCACGCTGGTGGCCAACTTGTACCGCATGGATCCGGACGGCCGGAACATCCGCCAGCTGTGTTTCGACCAGGAGCACAACTGGTGCCCGACGATGCTGCCCAACGGGCGCGTGATGTACCTGCGCTGGGAATACACCGATACGCCTCACGCCCACGATCGGGTCCTGTTCCAAATGAACCCGGACGGCACCGGCCAGATGGAGTACTATGGCAGCAACTCGTACTGGCCCAACTCGCTGTTCTACGCCCGACCGATCCCCGGCCAGCCGACCCAGTTCGCCGGCATCGTCGGCGGCCATCACGGCGTGCCGCGGATGGGCGAGCTGGTGCTGTTCGACGTGGCGCGCGGACGGCGCGAAGCGGACGGCGCGGTCCAGCGGATTCCGGGCTTTGGCCAGAAGGTCGAACCGATCATCGACGACAACCTGGTGGACGCTTCCTGGCCCAAGTTCCTGCATCCCTTCCCGTTGAATGAACGGTATTTCCTGGTCGCCGCCCAGCAGACGCCCCATGCGCTGTGGGGTATCTACCTGGTCGACGTGTTCGACGGCATGTACTTGTTGCGCGAGGAGCCCGGTTACGCGTTGCTCGAGCCCGTTCCGTTGCGGTCGACCCCTCGACCGCCGGTGATCCCCGACAAAGTGGACCTCAGCAGCCGGGAAGGGATGGTGTACCTGTCGGACATCTACGCCGGCGGCGGACTGGCGGGCGTGCCGCGGGGAGCGGTCAAGCAGTTGCGGGTGCTGAGTTATCACTACTTGTATCCCGGCATGGGCGGGCCGCAGGGCGTGATCGGCATGGAGGGACCGTGGGACATCAAACGCATCCTAGGGACGGTGCCGGTCGAACCGGACGGCTCGGCCGTGTTCCGCGTGCCCGCCAACACGCCGATCTCCATCCAGCCGTTGGACGAGGACGGCAAATCGCTGCAGTTGATGCGCAGCTGGTTGACGGCCATGCCCGGCGAAGTGATCTCCTGCGTGGGGTGCCACGAAAGTCAAAGCTCCGGGCCGCCCAGCAAGCGGACGCTGGCCGGCATCCGGCCGCCGTCGGAGATCGCGCCGTGGTACGGGCCGGCGCGCGGGTTCAACTTTGCGCGGGAAGTCCAGCCGGTGCTGGACCGGTACTGTGTCGGCTGTCACGACGGCCAACCGCGGCCCGACGGAACGGCCCCGGCCGACTTGCGCGGCCTGGAAAAGATCACCGGCTATACAAGTCAGTTCCACTACGGCGCCCATGACGCCGGGCACTTCTCCACGTCCTATGCCCAGTTGCATCGCTACGTCCGCCGTCCGGGGTTGGAAAGCGATTATCACATGCTGGTGCCGATGGAATACCACGCCGACACGACGCGACTGGTCCAATTGTTGCGCAAGGGACATCATGGCGTGCGGCTGGATGCGGAAGCCTGGGATCGGCTGATCACCTGGATCGACCTGAATGCGCCGTACCACGGCACGTGGATCGAAATCGCCGGCGAAGCCCGAGTCAGGCCGCTGGCCCAGCGGCGCCGCGAACTGATGCGATTATACGCCGGCATGGACGTCGACTTTGAAGCGATCCACGTCTCGGCCGGCGGTCCCATAACGCCCGTGATCCCCGATCCGCCGGTGCCCGCGCCCGCCGTCGCCGTCCGGGCGTCGGGGTGGCCGTTCGACGCGGCCGAAGCTCAACGACGTCAAGCCGCGTTGGGATGGCCGCCACAGACGGTCGCTCTGGGCGACGACCTGTCGCTCGACCTGGTTGCCATCCCGCCGGGCGAGTTCGTCATGGGGGACGACGCGGGCGATCCGGACGAACAGCCCCGGACCGTGGTGCGAATTGACCAGCCGTTTTGGATCGGCCGGTGCGAGGTGACGAACGAGCAATTCGCCCAATTCGATCCGTCGCACGACAGCCGCGTCGAATCGAAACACGCCATGCAATTCGGCGTCCGCGGTTTCTATGTGAACGGACCGAACCAGCCGGTCGTACGTGTGTCGTGGGAACGGGCGACGGCTTTTTGCCAATGGCTGAGCGCCAAGACCGGACGGCGGTTCCAATTGCCGACCGAAGCGCAGTGGGAGTACGCTTGCCGCGCCGGCGCCGACACGCCGTTCTCGTTCGGCGATCGGGCGGCGGATTTCTCGCCGCACGCCAACATGGCCGATTTGATGCTCCGCGAGGTTGTCTGCGACCCGTACAACAAAGTCCGCGCGCCGTTCGCCAATCCCGGCCCGTATGACGATTGGATTCCAAAAGACGAACGTTTCAACGACGGCGGGTTCGTATCCGAAGACGTCGGCCGCTGGCAACCCAACGCCTGGGGATTGTGCGACATGCACGGCAACGTCTCCGAGTGGACGCGTTCCGCGTATCGCCCCTATCCGTACGACGATCACGACGGCCGGAACGACGCCGCCTCGCCCGACGCCCGCGTGGCCCGCGGCGGCTCGTGGCGGGACCGGCCCGAATCCTGCCGTTCCGCCAGCCGTTTTCCCTATCGCGCTTACCAGCCCGTGTACAACGTCGGCTTTCGCGTGGTATGTGTCAGGGATGAAGAATGAGCGAGGCGTCATTGAAATCTGAAATCTGAGATCTGAGATCTGAAATCTGAGATGTAAAAATCCCTTCCCGAAGGAATCCATCATGGACTGCCGTTCCAAACAGAATTGGGTCATCCGCATCGTTCGTTTCGTTGCCTTGCTGATGGTGTGTTGCGCGATGACGTCCCAGCGGCCAGCGAAGGCCGCCGAGGCCGATGCGTTGGGCTTTCTCGGACCGGACAACGGCGAGTACCGATTCGACACTGGCGTGTTGCGAGGCGTCTTGCACGGCGGTGGAAAATCGACGGGGTTGCTGCCCGTGTCCGATGTCGCGACGGGCAACCTTTTGACCAAGAGCATGGGCTGGCTGTCGCCTTATCGCATCCTGTCGGCCGGCACCCAGCATGGGATCGCTGCCTGGTATTGGGCCAGCCAGACCAGGCAGCTGGCGGACGGGTCGGTCGAAGTCCGTTGGGCGGCCAACGAGACATTTCCGCTGGACATGACGGCCGTGTACCGCTGGACCGCGGCCAACACGGCTGACCTGGCCGTCACTGCCAAGGGGCAGAAGGATTTGCCCCAGTTCGAGGTTTTCGTCGCCTCGTACTTCGAGGGCTTTACCGAGGCGTTTGTGTACGCACAAGATACCGCATCCGGGCAACCGACGTTCGTTCCGGCGCTGAAGTCCGATGCCGTTTGGCACGTGTTCCCGCGCGACGCGGCGGTTGCCAAGCTGGTCGGCGATGGCCGCTGGCAGCATCCGCCCCACCCGGTCGCCTGGACAATCCGCAACCCGCTGGCTGGTGCCTTGGCGATGCGCCGTAATCCGCAGCTTGGGCTAACGGCTTTGGTCATGTCCCCGCCGGACGATTGCTTCGCCGTCTACACGCCCTACAGGGAAGATGGCCACGGCTCGCTGTACTTGGGCCTGCTGGGCCGCGATGTCAAGGCGGGACAATCCGTCACCGCTCGAGCCCGCTTGGTGATCGGCCGCGATCTGAGCGACGAACAGGCGGTCGCCGCCTATCGGGATTACATCCAGGGCGAGTAACTACTTCGGGTGAATCAATTGGATATCTGCACCGGCCGTTTCGATCTCCCAGGTGCCAGGGAAGAAACTTTTTCCAAGCCGGTTGACAGTATACCGTCCACTGTATACTATTTCAGAACTTCCAGACCCAAGGATCCCAACATGCGTGTTCAAAAATCTATTGCGCTTGCTCGGACCACGGTGACCGCGGCAGCGACCGAGCATCTTCGCCAGCAGATCGTTTGCGGGAGCGTGCAGCCCGGAGAGACGCTGCCTGAATCGCAAGTGGGCGAGATGCTGGGCGTCAGTCGAGCCCCGATCCGCGAAGCACTCACCTTGCTGGAACGGGAGGGGTTGGTCGAGTTCGATCGGCGGGGGACGGCACGGGTTTGCGAGTTTGACCTGGAAGACGTTCGGGAATTGGGACTGATGCGCATGGTTCTGGAACCTGCCGCGACTCGTCTTGCCGCCCAGCGTCGGCCGGAGGCCGGTCTCGATGTGATCAAGGAGAACATTGATGCCTTGAAGGCGGTCAGCCGGCTCGATGACGTCACCCGACTCGACCTGGATTTCCACCGTCTGATATTTGCCGCAGCAGGGAACAAGCGACTCAGACGCGTTTGGGAGAACCTGTTGTCGCAGTTTTCGCTGGTGATGCGGCGGTTTCACGAGTCTTTGGAACAACGGGTCCAGACGTCCACCGTTCGCGACATGACGATCCGGGCGCACACCGAGTTGTTCCAGGCCATCCGCTCGGGATCGCCCGAGGAAGCCGAAGCCTTGGCTCGACAGCATACCACTCACTGGCTGTCGGAATTCCGTCAGTTTAAAGCGTTTGTCCCGCAGCCGGAGGAATGATCTTCCTGCTGCAGACGGTTTTCTCCAGCAGATTCAGGGAGGCCAGCAGATTGAATTCATTGAGCATGAAATAGAACCCGGCAACCACGACTTCCTTTTTCCAAAAGTATACAAACCTAGAATCCCAATCTGCTGGCCTCCCTGAATCTGCTGGAAATCCAAATCATGCCCCCCGAAAGGGCCTCTGCTGGAAATCCAAACCATGAACCACCCCCCAACAAAAACATCTGCGGCCCTTCCAGAATCTGTGAGAGATCCGATCACCCACAGATTCATCGGGCATGCGATGAAGGTGCATTCGTTGGTGGGCTCAGGGCTGAATGAGGAGATTCATCATCAAGAGCTTGTCGTGGCTCTCACAGCGGATGGTATTTCGCATCTTTCCAAACCACGGCGTGACCTCGTGTATCGAGGGATCGTTGCGGACACATTCGAGCCGGATTTTGTGATCCAGGATCATTTCATCCCTGAACTGAAAACTCTGCGTGGGGAGTTTTCCGCCGAGCATCTGGTTCAGGTCTTCTGCTACTGCAAGTTCTGGCGGCTTCGCACAAGTCTGCTGGTGGATTTCGGCAAGCAAAGCCTGATCTGGGAACGTCTCCTTTATCGTTCTCACTCCGCAAGTCTTCCCGAAAACAAGCCGCCGGACTTCGTCGGCAACCCCTCGCTGGCCGCCAGCATCCTCCAAGCCGTTGGCGAGTGTCTGAACGAAACCGGCCTTGGCTATCGGCAGACCACTTGGAAAGGCTTGGTCAGCGCCGCGCTTCAATCCGCGGGGCACAAAGTCTGTCTCAATCCAACCGGCACGGTGCTCAGTCATCCAGGCGTCGCGATGTCCAGTTTCGTCATCGAAGACACCTGCGCCGTGCTGGTCACTGCGCTCAACGACGGCATCAACGCCGCCGACCGTGCCATCCTGCAGACCCACCTTCGCTGGCTCAAGCTCGACTGGGGCATCGTCTTCCATTTCGGCAAAACCACCGCCGATCTTTGCTTCGTTCGTCGTCCGCTTCATGCAAACACATTTTCTCCAGCAGATTCAGGGAGGCCAACAGATTGAATGCACTGAGAATGACATGGCAATCCCAAACTTCCGGAGTACCCAACAACCACACCGATCACCAACCAGCTTTCTTCGCCCCAAACTGTGTAGTTCGAAATCCCAATCTGCTGGCCTCCCTGAATCTGCTGGAAATCCAAATCGGAGAGAATTCCCATGATACGAACGCTCTTTTTCATCTGGCTGTTCACCTGCGTTTGCTGGTCATCGGTAACCGCAACCGAGACCCATTGGCCTCGCTTCCGCGGGCCCAGTGCGGACGGCGTCGCGCCGGATCATCACGGGCTGCCGCTCACCTGGACGACAACCGAGAACGTCAAGTGGGTGGCCGACGTGCCGGGCTGGGGTTGGTCATGCCCCGTCGTTTGGGACGATCGCGTCTTCCTGACTGCCGTGGTTGCCGATCAGCCGACGCGAGTCCCCAGCAAGGGGTTATACCTGGGGGAAGGTGTTCGCGAGCCGGAGCAAGGCATTCATCGTTGGATGGTCTATTGTTTCGATCTGAACACCGGCGAGATGCTGTGGAAGCACGAAGCTCACGCAGGCCAACCTCAGGTGCCCCGACATCCCAAGAGCACGTACGCATCCGAAACGCCGACGACCGACGGCCGACGGCTCTATGTCCTGTTCGGCGACCTGGGTCTGTGGTGCTACGATCTCCAGGGAAAACCGTTGTGGCAGCGAAAGATCGAACCGAAAAAGACCGAGTTCGACTACGGCGCCGCATCTTCGCCCGTCGTCCATGACGGCCAGACAATCGTCGTCTACGATAACCTGGAAGCATCCTGGATTGCGGCCTTTGATGCGCAGAGCGGAAACGAGCGGTGGCGAACGCCGCGCGATGAGCTGCGTTCGTGGGCGACGCCGCTGGTCTGGACGAATCCCCTCCGCACCGAAATCGTGGTGCCCGGCGAGAATCGCAACCGAGGTTACTCGCTCGACGGCAAACTGCTGTGGGAGTTCGACGGCCGGATGTCCAAGCTGGTGATTCCTTCCCCATTTGCCGCGCACGGATTATGCTACATCGCATCGGGTTTCGGCGACGCCCGCCCGACCTTCGCCTTGCGGCCGGGCGCCAGCGGCAACATCGCTGCGGACGGTGACTTCGAGAACAGCGAATTCATCGCCTGGCACCAGGGCCGCTCGGGCCCCTACAACCCGTCTCAGATCGTGTACGGCGACTATCTCTACACGCTCTACGATCAGGGATTTCTGACCTGTCACGATGCGAAGACGGGCGAAGAGGTTTATGGTCGACAACGATTCTCGCCCAGCGGTTCGTTCACCGCGTCGCCCTTCGCTTTCAATGGACGGCTGTTTTGTCTCAGCGAAGACGGACTGACGTACGTCATCAAACCGGGGTCGGAGTTCGAAATCCTTCAGCGCAATCCCCTCGACGAACTCTGCCTCTCCAGTCCCGCCATCGTCGGCGACAAGCTACTCATTCGGACGGCATCCAAGCTGTACTGTCTGACCGAGAGCGCAGAGTTGAACGCCGGCAAGTGAGAGGAGGTGTCGAAATGAGGACCCACGCGCACCGTTATTTGGCCAGTCTCTCCCGGCTACCCCCAGGTCGATAGTCAGGAATCAAAGAAAGGAAACGAATCACCATGTCAAACCGACGTCAGTTTGTTCGCCAGACGGCCGCTTTCGGCCTCACCGCTGGCCTGCTGCCGGGCATCGCCTCCACCACCGAGGTGAACGCCGCCAGCGTGCCCAACGCCGCCGAGCCCGAGGTCACCCGGGAGGTTGATGTGCTCGTCGTCGGCGGCGGCACCGCGGGAACCATCGCAGCCATTCAGGCCGGGCGCGCCGGCGCGAGCGTCCTGCTGGTGGAGCGGAACAGCCAGCTCGGCGGCACGATGACGACGGGTGGCGTGGCATTTCCCGGACTGTTCGATGCCTGGGGCAAACAGGTCATTGCCGGCATCGGCTGGGAACTGGTCAAAGAAAGCGTGGAACTGGACGAAGGAAAACTTCCCGATTTCGCCAAGGTGCCACAGCGTCATTATCATAATCAGGTTTACATCAACCAGTTTCTCTACGCGATCCTGGCCGAGGAGAAGTGCGCGGAGGCGGGTGTGGAGATCGCTTACTACGAATTTCCTCAGGCGGTGACCAAGACCGGCGACGGCTGGGAGGTCGATTGCGTCGGGTTCGGCACGAAGCGCCGGGTGCGTTGCAAGCAGATCATCGACTGTACCGGCGGAGCCGAGGTGGTGGGCTTGCTCGGGCTGCCGCGTCTGCGCGAGGAAGAGCATCAGCCCGGCTCGTTTCTCTTCATGCTGGGGCAAGCCCACGAGCCGGGTCGGAATCAGATCCACCGCCTGTACGTCCACGGCGCGGATTCGACCAACTCGCGGACCGCG
>Ga0351941_1007_pt2 | contig 43766 bp, 37 predicted proteins | sample TotcelHT113001N9_FD_206853 | JGI IMG/M metagenome (GOLD analysis project Ga0351941, IMG submission 206853) | Enriched cells from coal bed in the Powder River Basin, Montana, United States - Total cells T11 rep2 HSBNCT.T11.300.1.N9 ...
CAACGGGACCGACCGGGGACACAGGCCCGACAGGGCCGGCGGTAACAGGGCCGGCAGGCAGCACGGGGCCAACGGGACCGACCGGGGACACAGGCGCGACGGAACCGGCGGTAACAGGGCCGACAGGCAGCACAGGGCCAACGGGAAATACAGGTCCTGCCGGCGGAGTCTTAGGCTTTGCGGATTTTTTTGCGCTGATGCCTCCCGACAATGCGGCGACCGTTGCTGTGGGTACGGATGTAAGCTTCCCGCAAGACGGACCAACCAGTGGAACAGTGATTACCCGGACCGGCCCCAGTTCATTTAACCTGGCTGCCATTGGATCCTATCAGGTCTTGTTTCAGGTGAGCGTATCAGAAGCGGGCCAATTGATTTTAACCCTGAATGGCGCTGACCTTGCCTATACGGTAGTTGGGCGGGCAACAGGCACGTCGCAGATAGTGGGGTTGGCTATTGTGACTACAACTCTCGTCAATTCAATACTCACTGTACGGAATCCTGCCGGCAATTCAACGGCGCTGACCATCACTCCTCTGGCAGGAGGCACAAGGCCTGTTTCTGCACACCTTGTTATTACGCAAATTTCATAGACGTAATGACCGGTATAAACCGATAAAAAGTTGTGCCTTGAAGATTCAATTCTTGGGCTTTTTGATCCAAAACAGGACTATTTTAGTCCTGTTTTTACGTCTTGAAATTAATTTTGCATATATGACTGAAGAATTACATGAAGTACAAAAAAAGTGATTGTGAATAAATATTGTTTAAAATGGAACTTCTAATATTAATTTATATAAAGAAGGTGATAAGAATGTCTGTTACTACGGTCAATAAAACAAATAGATTAATCAACGAAAAATCCCCATATCTTTTGCAGCATGCGCACAACCCGGTGGACTGGTTTGCGTGGGGGGAAGAAGCGTTCAAGAAGGCGAAGGCTGAGTGCAAGCCGGTGTTTTTATCCATCGGGTATTCCACATGCCACTGGTGCCATGTTCATTAAAGCATGCTGCTTTATGTGCATAGATAGAGGCACATATACAAGAAGGTTCAAAGGCGGAGAAAGAGAATATGGAATAATGCAAATAGAGGTATGCTTTTGCACTATTCTGGTAAAAAAGCACAATCAGGATTGAACAACAGTATATTGGCGATGCGGCTTCCATCAAGCGAAAGCGTCAACATTTAGATTTATGGATACAAGCAGTGAGCAGTATTGTAAACGATACACCTGCATCGGCAGCAAAGATGCGCATGTTTTTATGGGGGAAGAGGGAAGGAATTTAAAGCACAGAACTTAGAATTTTTGTACGAAAAAGAGTTGTCATACCAATCTCTGACTCAAAAGGTCAGAGGTTTGAATCTTCCCGGGCACACCAAATCATAGGATAATCTTTTTTGAATTTAGCTAAAAGACTTTATAAAGCGATTTTGTAAAGTCTTTTTTATTGTTTTTCATAGGGTTTTTAGTATTAAGCCTACACTATAAATGGTTAAGACAGGATAAATGCTGGTTGTATATGTGTTCAGTAATAATTTATGAAAATATATATTTTATGTGTTGACAAAAGATTAAATATGAAATAAAATAAGAACAAAAATAAACAGAAAAGAACATATAAGATTTGGAGGTATACCATGGAGAAAATACGTGTTGGGCTGATAGGGCACAGATTCATGGGTAAGGCTCATACACATGCTTATACCGATATTCCCATTTATTTCGATCCCAAGGTGGAAGTTATAAAAGATACGCTATGTTCCAACGAGGCGGATGTGGTGGAATATGCAAAAAGATGGGGATACCGAAATTGTTCTCTTGATTGGCGGGAAGTGGTGGCGAATAAAGACATAGACCTGGTCGACATAGTGGCACCCAGCACGATCCATGCTCAGGTGGCCATCGAAGCTGCAAAGCAGGGCAAGCACGTTCTCTGTGAAAAACCGCTTGCTCTAAACCTGGATGACGCGCGTGCGATGGTAAACGCGGTTGAGCAGGCCGGCGTGGTGAACATGATCGGCTTTAATTACAGGCGCGTACCCGCGATCGTGCTGGCAAAGCAGTTGATAGAAGAAGGAAAGATCGGAGAGATCTATCACTTCAGGGGCTATTACATGCAGGACTGGCTGGTCGATCCGAAATTTCCTCTCGTTTGGAGATGCGTAAAAAAGGACGCCGGGTATGGCGGGCATGGGGATATGGGCGCACATATCATTGACCTGGCGAGATATCTAGTGGGGGACATTGACGACGTTTGCTGCCTACAGAGGACATTCATAAAACAGCGGCCACTGCCCATGTTTATGAGCGGGCTTTCGGCGACCGGCGGCAGCGATAAAATGGGCGATGTGGATGTGGACGACGCTTCACAGATGATGCTTCGGTTTTCGGGCCGGGAAACGATGGGATACGTAGAGGTATCGCGTTTTCACACCGGGCATAAAAACAAGAACATGATCGAAATCAACGGCAGCCGGGGGAGCATCATATTCGACCTTGAGCGGATGAATGAACTTGAATATTTTGACCGCGGCGCAAATGCAAGGGTTCAGGGCTTTACGAACATTCAGGTGAGCGAAGCGGTGCATCCCTTTATTGAGAACTATTGGCCGTCCGGACACATTATCGGATGGGCGGACACGCAGGTAAACCAGATGTACGATCTGATCTGCGCGATCAGGGACGGGATACAGGTGCATGCAGACTTCAGGGACGGCCTTAAGTGCCAGTTGGTTTTAGACGCGGCGCAAAGATCCGCCGAAACCCTTGAGTGGACAAAAGTTGCGGAAGATTAGGAGATATACGCATGTTGAACGTTGGAATTTTAGGTTGCGGAAAAATGGGGAAAGTGTACGCCCGCTGGTTTGACGAAAACCCGAATACGCGGCTGAAGCTGCTCTACAACAGAACCTTTTCGACCGCAGAGAGGCTAGCGGAACAATATGAAGGCTGCAGGGCGTTGGCGGACTGGCGGGATGTTGTGGAGGACAAAGGGATAGACATTTTGGGGATTTGTACCCCTTCAAACGAGCATTGCGAACAGGTTCTGCTGTGCGCGAAAAACAAGAAGAACGTGCTGCTCGAAAAGCCCATGGCGGGCAATGTGCTGGAAGCCGCGCGGATGAAACAGGCGGCCGATGAGGCGGGGATCAATATGCTGGTGGGATTTCAGATGAGGTTTCATCCGGTGGTCATGAAAGCAAGCGAATTGCTGAAAGAGGCGGGCAGGATATACAGCGTGGATTTTTATTTCGGGATGTACCGTCCCGAAGTCACCTGGCGCCATGTGCTGGGGCAGGGCGGCGGCGTGTTCAAGGAGCTGGGCAGTCATCTTGTTGATTTATCCCGCATGTGGCTGGGCGAGGTCCGGCGTGTATCTTCGGTCAACCGGATATTTCAAAATGGGCGGGAAGTGGAAGACTATTGCAACGCGATGCTGGAATTTAACAGCGGGGCGTGTGCCACCATCGCATGTAATTACTGGGACAGGGATTCACGTGCGATACGTTGCAGGATCATGGCCGAGAACGCCCAGATCAATTTCAGTTTCAGTTCGTATGACCCCGCGGATAGCGGGATCGAATGGATAGATGCCGACGGCAAGAAAACGGTTGGGTTCATTATACCTGCAACGGAAAACATCGATGCCGTCTATCCCGGACATATGGACAGCTTTAAGCGTGAAATAGATTTTTTTGTGGATGCGATACGGACGGGCAAGGACATCCGGCAATCCGGTTTGAACGGACTGAAATCCATGGAGGCGACCAACGCCGCTTATGAGTCCCAAAGGCTGCATAAGGCGATAGATAACGTATATGACAGTTTTCGTTTGGACGAACTGAAAAATTCATTTATAAAGCAAGGAGACGGTAAATGTTAGCAGCACAATTTAACGGAAGCCCTGAATTTTTAGTGAAAGATATTCCAACACCCAAGTGTGAAGAGGGAGGTATCCTTGTAAAGGTCGATTCCTGCGCGATATGCGGCACGGATTTAAAGGTGCTCAGGCAGCAAGATGTAAAAATTGAAGGGAAAAAGCAAAGGAATATGAAGCTCCCGATCATCACCGGGCACGAATTGTCCGGAACGGCGGTGCAGGTCGGGAAAAAAGTAAAAGATATCACGGTGGGGGACAGGGTGGTCGTTTTTGCGAGTATTCCCTGCGGGCATTGCCACTACTGCGAACTGGGATATTATGAAATGTGCATGAGCCTGTCGGTGGTCGCGTACGATTTTGACGGCGGTTTTGCGCAATATATGGCCGTGCCCGCACATGCGGTAGACATGGATTGCGTATTGAAAGTCCCGGACGGCGTAAGCCTTGAAAACGCTTCGCTTGCCGAACCCATATCCTGCGCAATCAATGGATTGGAATTGTCTCCGGTCCGAATGGGCGGAAGCATGGTTGTGATCGGCGGAGGCCCGATCGGTAATTTTCTGATTGAGCTCGGCAAGATATACGGCGTGAAAACGGCCATTATGCTGGAAAAAATGCCCGAACAGCTTATGCTGGTTTCAAAAACCGGATCCGCCGACCATTATCTGCTGAATGACGGGAATGCGAATGAGAAGATATATAATCTGACGGATGGTCTGGGCGCGGACCTGGTGGTGACCGCATGTTCGGTGCCCGTCGTGCAGAAGCAGGCCCTTAATCTGGTGGCCAAGCGGGGCTACGTGAACTTCTTCGGCGGGCTGCCGAGGGCGAATTCGGTGGTGGAGTTAGATACCAATCTGATTCATTATAAGGAATGCGCGGTGGTGGGTACGCACGGCTCCTGCGCGCGGCATGCCAGAACCGCTCTGAAATTGATGCAAAAGGAAATAGGCATATCCAAGTATATTTCCGACAGGTACCCTCTTTCAAAGATCAATGAGGCATTTGCGGGCGCCTTTAAGGGGAACCGGCTGAAAATTTTAATCAAACCAAATCTATAATAAAAATTGAAGGAGAGCATTATGTTAGGGAAAGAAGTCAGAATGAACAGGCTGTTTGCCAACAAATCCGGCAACGTGCTGGTGATCGCTCTGGACCATGCGGTCGGTTGGGGCGTTTTGGATGGGATCGAAGACATCAAACGCGCGCTGGACAAAGTGGCCGAGGGAGAACCGGATGCAATCACCATGCTGAAAGGCACGGCCAACAAGGTTTACCGGCCGTATGCCGGAAAGATCCCTTTCATATTGAAGTGCACGACGTTTTCGCCCTATCATCCCATGGTTGATACCATGGTCGCCGACGTTTCGGAAGCGGTCAGTATGGGGGCGGACGCTATTGCGGTGGGCGCGACCGTATGCTACGAAGGGCAAAGAGAACTTCTTTTCAATATGGCGCAGGTAACCCGGGAAGCCGCCCGGGCCGGGCTGCCCACCGTTACGCATATCTATCCCAAAGGCGTGGGCAAGGAAAAGCAGCACGAGGCGGAATTTGTTCAGTATGCTGCGCGCGCAGCGTTTGAGCTGGATGTGGATATTATCAAGACGTTTTATACGGGAAACCCCGAATCTTATAAAAAAGTGATTACGGCCTGCCCCGCGCCCGCAAAAGTGGTGGTGTCGGGCGGTCCCAAGCTGTCCTCCATAAGGGAGGTTTTCCAAATGACATATGACGCGATGTCGGTGGGTGCGCGCGGCGTGACATACGGGAGAAACGTGTGGCAGGCCGACGACCCCGCGGCGATCGTGCGGGCGTTGAAACATATCATTCATAAAAAAGGCACCGTTGACGAGGCGATGGAGATTGCCAAGCAGAAATAGCTCCAATCCAGGAGGTTCCAAAATGCAAGAAAATTATCAGTACGGCTATCTTACAAAAAAACCAAAAACGGATTTGGCTTTTTTGCCTGTCGGTTCCATTGAGATTCACGGAGGCTATATCCCCCTCGAAACAGATACGATTATCGCACAGGCATGCGCACTGAAATTTGCGCAAGCGACCGGCGGGCTCCTCTTCCCGCCGGTGCATGCCGGCGTGTGTCCCAATACCGATGTTTTTGACGGCACGGTGAGTGTATCCATCAAAAGTTTTTTTGATTATGTTCTGGACATACTTCTTTCCCTGCATCAAAAAGGGTTCTCCAAAATTATTCTGGTGAATATACACAACGGAAACGATGCGGTTTTGAGAACGATTGTGGACGAAATATATATGCATCACCGGATTGTGGTGTATTATATAAATGCATATACACTTTTAGAAAATGCCGAATTTTCTTCTGATATGGACAATGATTATAAGGAAGCGTCGCTTCTGCTGGCCAGCTGTGAGATTCTTGGCATCCGCCTTGATTATTCTTCGCCCGAAAGTGAACTGGTCGAAAAAAACCATATAATCCGGCAACTGAAAAAATACGGATACGTCGGGTATTCCTACGATTGCGAAAAACAGCATATTGCGCCCAGGGCTAATGTGGACGCCGGTTTGGGCATGCGGTATATCGAGGCGGCATGCGAAATAATGCCGCAGATCGTTTCGGACCTGAACGCGTACATTCATCAGAAGGAGAGAAAATGAAAAAACCGGTTATTGCAATCACGATGGGAGACGCGGGGGGGATCGGCCCCGAGATATCCTTGCTGGCTGCGACGGACGCAAAAGTGCGTGAGGCTTGCAAACCCGTTATTGTCGGGTCTGCGGCTATCATCCGCAAGGCCTCCGATGTGCTGGGCAACGTAAAAAAAATCATGGCATATTCATCCATATACGACCTTGATCCGGATGCCGATGCGGTAGCCGTGCTGGACGACTTTGAGCTGGACGAAAGTTTTTTTGCAGCAGGCGGGGCGAGTGCGGTTACGGGAAAGGCGGCCGTCCATTATATGGACGTGGCAGCCGAAATGTGCATGAGCGGCTGTGCGGACGCCATTGCATCCGCGCCCTTGAACAAACATGGAATGGAGCTGGCCGGATATCATTTTGCGGGAGCGACCGAATATTTTGCGCATCTGACAAAAACGGCGGAATACGCGATGGTGCTGTTTTTCGGGCCGATCAAGATGTTTTATGCGACCAACCATGTTTCGCTGAGGGAGGCCCTGGACAGTATTGATGAGGAAACCGTTTTTAAAAAGCTGGTTTTTATCGATAAAATAATAAAATCAATGGGAGAGCAAAAACTGCTGATCGCGGTGGCGGCCATAAACCCGCACGCGGGTGAAAACGGAAAAATGGGGCGCGAGGAAACAGAGATCCTTGGGCCGGCGATCGAAAATGCGCAAAGAGCGGGACTTTCGGTCGAAGGGCCCGTTCCGGCGGACACATTGTTTATCAAGGCAAAGGAAGGGATGTACGGGGCGGTTCTGGCAATGTTCCATGATCAGGGAAACATTGCCGCGAAATTGATGGATTTTGGCTCGGGCGTTACCTATATAAGCGGGTTGCCCATTATCCGGACCTCAGTGGCGCATGGAACGGCGTATGATATAGCGGGAAAAGGGCTGGCCTCGGCGGATACAATGAAGCAGGCCGTTTTGAAGGCTTCCAGCTTGTCTTTGAAAAGGAGCATGAATCAATGAGAAAAGTGAAGGCGTTGGAATGCACCGGCAAGGGAGCAGTAGCAATGAGGGAGTTTGACCTGCCCGAGGTGGAGAAGGGGTGCGTACTGTTGAAAATCCTCTCCTGCGGGATATGCGGCACAGACCTCCACGGAATCGAAGGGAAACGGGCAGTGAAGTATCCGTTTATACCCGGACATGAGATTGTTGCCGTCATTGAAAAAATCGGGGAAGGGGCCAGTCAGACGATTAAGTTATTTGGGGCTCCAATATTAAAGGCAGGCATGCATGTAACCATCAATCCGAGGATCGTGTGCAAAAAGTGTTTTTTCTGCAAGGAGATGCCGGGAGATCCGCAGAAGTGTCTGCATGCAGTGACAGCCACCTCGATCGGGAGCAAGGATGCGCCGCATCTGTTCGGCGGGTTTGCTGAATATTATTATGTTTTGCCGGGATCGGAACTGATCGCCTTGAAGGACGATACAGACCCGGTGTTCGGCGCGCTGGTCGAGCCTTTCAGCTGCGGCGTCGGCCTGGTGGACAGGCACCGTAAATACGCTTCGCCGCTTTCCGGCAACGGTGTGGAGATACGCGAACCTGTTGTGGTGTACGGTGTGGGAGCGATCGGCATGCTGATGATCGCAGCTTTTTCCCTTGCGGGAGCAAAAACCATCATTGCGGTGGATAATCAGCAAAGCCGTTTGGAACTTGCCGGGGAATTTGGCGCGACGTTCGTGATTAATGCCGCGGATCTGTCCGGGGAAGAGCGGATAGCGGAGGTCAAAAGGATCACAAATGGCATCGGAGCGGGCATAGCGGTCGAAAGCTGCGGCATTCCGTCTTATATCAATGAAGGCGTGCTTTCACTCCGGCGCGGCGGAAAGTTGTATGAGGTTGGGCACCTTTTGAATGCGGGGATGGCCGAAGTCGACCCTTACGTGATCTGCAGGAACGAGATCGAAGTGCTGGGGAATTACGCGTATCCGTCATCCAATACGATGAAGATTGCCGCGGAATTACTCGCGCGCAGGGACCTGCCGTATGAAAAGCTGGTGCATTCCGTTCCGTTTGAAAACGCTGCGGACGTGATTTTAAACAGGAAACTCGGAAGCGCCGTAAAACCGGTGTTTGTAATGGGGGAGTAGGAAATGCCGTTGCTGCTGGGTATTGATATAGGTACTACCGGTACGAAATCCATTGTGGCCGATGCGAACGGAAAACTGATCGCAACGGATTATAAGGCCTACGGGTTTGTGAGCGAAAAAGCCGGGTATGTTGAGCAGGATCCGGAAGATTGGTGGAGCGCAGTTAAAATTACCGTCAAAAACTGCCTGAAAAATTGCCCGGCGGGCGATGTGATTGCGCTTTCCTTATCAACCCAGGGGGCGACGCTTGTCCCGGTGGACCGGCGGGGAGAAAAGACGCGCAACGCCGTGGTCTGGATGGACAGCCGGGCCGGGAGGATCGGAAAGAATCTCAATGAAAAATACGGAACGGATTATTTCTATAATAAAACCGGATGGCAGCTTGCAAATTGTTTCAATCTTCTGCAGATATTGTGGATGAAGGAAAACGAGCCGGAAGTGTTTGATAAAACTTATAAATTTTTATCTGTTATTGATTACATCAATTATAAACTGACCGGCCGGTTTGCTATAGATATAACGAACGCCTGCATCACACAATTGTTTAATATTATTCAAGAAGACTGGGATGAAGATATTTTAAGCTTTTGCGGGATCGGCAGGGAACAATTGCCCGAAGTTGTTAAAACCGGGGAGGAAATCGGCACGCTGACGCCCGAGGCTGCGGCACAGCTTGGGCTCAGGACAGACGTCAAGGTAATCTCGGGTGCGCAGGATCAGTATATGGCGGCGGTCGGGAACGGCGTTCTTTCCGCCGGGGAGGCGTTGCTTTCCTGCGGTACGTCCTGGTGCTTAACCTGCATACTGGACAAACCTTTGTTCGACAACAAATCATATTTTGCGGCGGCCCGCCACGCGGTGGAAGGACTGTGGGCCGCGTTTGCGTATTCGCCCACGGGAGGGGCCGCGTTTGAATGGGTCCGCAAGAACGTCTTGCCGGTTTGGGCGGACGGCGAACTTGAAGGGTACGGCGAGATTGAGAAACAGGTGGAAAATATCCGGCCGGGAAGCGACGGACTGACCTTCCTCCCGCATTTTGCGGGGATGCTTTTTCCGAAAAAAAGGGTGGACGCGAAAGCGAACATTGTGGGGCTGGACCTGAAACATACGCGGTATCACATTGCCAGGGCAGTCATGGAAGGATCGGTATTTGATATGAAGATGATCCTGGATGCACTGGAGAAAAAAGGCGGATCCCTGGGTCAGTTGAAGGCGCTGGGCGGCGCGACCAAGAACAGGACCTGGATGCAGATGGCCGCGGATATTCTGGGCGTTAAAATCATTGTTCCCCGTTTTGCTGACGTGCCGGCGCTCGGAGCGGTGATCGCCGCGGGGACCGGGGCGGGTTTGTTTTCCGGCTTTTTGGAAGGGTATAAAAAGATCGGCCCCGATACGGATGAAGCAGTGCCGGACACAGAGAAACAAAAGGAATATACAAAGATATACGAAGAATATAAAAGGAATTTTGATTTGATCAATCCATGAGTGATTTTTTAAAGATTGGAGAGATGGTTTATGACGAGACCGATCACTATTTTTTCGGCGCAGTGGGCAGATCTGCCGTTTGAGAAGGTTTGCTCGATTTTCAGCGAAATAGGATATGACGGAATCGAAATCGCATGCTGGGGAGAGCATTTGGATGTGCGGCGCGCCGCGGCCGATCCGGAGTATGTTCGCAGCATGAAGGCTGTTCTTGAAAAATATGATCTGAAAGCCTGGTCGATCGGCCATGCTTTGGCGGGGCATGTGGTGGGCGACCTGTGGGACCCGCGTCTTAATAATTTTGCTCCTTCCCAGTTTGCCGGCAACCCAAAGGAGATACGCGCATGGGCCGTTGAGGAAATGAAATATACGGCGCGGGCGGCAAAAAACATGAATGTAAGCATCGTGACCGGGCTGATGGGTTCGCCCATATGGAAATACTGGTATTCCTTTCCGCAAACAACCAAAGCAATGGTGGACAGTGCATTTGACGAGATCTACGAGGTCTGGTCGCCGATATTCGATGAATTTGACAAATGCGGCGTGAAATTTGCCTATGAGGTGCATCCCACCGAAATAGCGTTTGACTATTATACGGTCAAAAGGCTGTTCGAGCGGTTTAACAATCGGCCGACGCTTTGCCTGAATTTTGACCCCAGCCACCTGTTTTGGCAGGGGATCGATCCGGCCGTATTTTTAAGGGATTTCAGCGATAAGGTGATCCATGTGCATATCAAGGACGCCGCGGTCCGGCTGGACGGACGATCCGGAATACTGGGCTCCCTGCTGGAATTCGGCGATACGCAAAGAGGATGGAATTTCCGTTCGCCGGGGCATGGTGACGTGCGGTTTGAGGATATCATCCGCGAACTGAACCGGGCGGGATATGAAGGGCCGCTTTCGGTGGAATGGGAAGACAGCGGAATGGAACGCGAGTATGGAGCGAGGGACGCATTCGAATTTGTAAAGAGAATTAATTTTGCGCCCTCGGATGTCGCTTTTGACAACGCGATCAAATCGGAATAATAAACAGGAGGATTAAAATGGAAAAAATCAATTTGCGCATAGGGTATGCGTCTACCCGGAGAAATATATTCAGCGCGGAGGAAGCGGAATTTTATAAAAATAAAACCCTTGATAAAATAAAAGGGCTGACGGATGCCGAGATTGTCGACATCGATGATATCAACAGCGAAGGATTGCTGTATTCCGAGGACGATCTGCCCGCGATTGCGGATAAATTCAAGAAAGCCGGCGTGGACGGCCTGTTTTGCCCCCATTGCAATTTCGGAACGGAAGACCTGGTTGCCAAACTGGCAAAATCCATCGGCAAGCCGCTTTTAATATGGGGGCCGCGGGACCACGCCCCCCTAGAGGATGGATCGCGCGCACGGGATACCCAGTGTGGGTTGTTTGCGACGGGCAAGGTGCTCAGGCGGTTTAATGTTCCGTATACCTATCTGCCCAACGATACGCTGGATTCCCTGTCTTTTACCCGGGGTTTTTCCGGATTTGTGGCGGTCTGCTCCGTGGTTAAGGCGTTTCAGGCGATCCGCGTGCTGCAAATCGCGCCCCGTCCTTCGGATTTTTGGACGATGATGGTGAACGAAGGCGAGTTGCTTGAGCGTTTTGACGTGCAGGTGTTTCCGGTTACGCTCATCAATGTGATTTATAAAGTAAAAGATATTTTGAAGAACGAGCCGCCGGAGTTTGCAAAAGCCCTGGAAGAAATGAAATCGGATATCGATTGTTCGCATGCGGACGAGGATTCCGTAAAAAAGATCGTTGCGCTAAGGCTGGGGATCGCCGAGTTGGTGAAAAAAAACCATTGCACAGCGATCGCCATACAATGCTGGACAGACCTGCAGGATGCGCTGGGTATCATGCCCTGCATTGCCAACGGCATCTTTTGCGAAATCGGAATTCCCATGGTTTGCGAAGTTGATATCCACGGGGCGATCTCGGCGATCATGCTGCAGGAAGCGGCGATGCGCACAACGCCGATATTCTTTGCGGATCTGACCGTCCGGCATCCCGAGAACGACAATGCCGAGCTTTTGTGGCATTGCGGTAATTTTCCGCAGAGCCTTGCAAAAAACAGAGAGGACAGGGTGCTATCGAGGCATTTTGTGTTTCCGACGCATTGCGTGGGCACGGGCAACTGGGAATTGAAAGAAGGCGATATCACAATCTGCAGGTTTGACGGGGACAACGGGGAATATACGCTGTTCATAGGGGAAGGGCATACCTGCCCGGGCCCAAAGACGCAGGGCACCTATGTTTGGCTGGAGGTTAACGACTGGCTGATGTGGGAGAAAAAACTGGTAGAGGGAAGCTACGTGCATCATTGTGCGGGCGTACACGCGCATGTGGCCCCCATTCTGCACGAGGCGTGCAAGTATATCCCGCATTTGAGGCCCGATCCGGCGTATCCGACGGCGGATGAAATAACGCAGTGGTGGCTGGGGAGGTAACGGCCGGAATACGGATGCGCCCTGAAACAAGCACAATAAGGATAATAAATGAAATCAATTTTTGGATGGCTGATCCAAGGATGTATTAAGGGTTGTTTAAATTTGCATGTATCCATGCAAAGAATGAATGGACAAGGGAATCTCGCTTCAACAAAGATCTGTTAGATGAACCCTTTTTGCCGGTGAAATGCAAAAAGCAGATTTAAATTATAAGTGTGATATTTGGAGGTGAAGACTATGGGGGAGGAAATATTGCAATTAAATAATATTTCGAAGACTTTTCCGGGAGTGAAAGCGTTAAGTGAAATATCATTTAGTTTGATGACAGGTGAGATACACTGCATATGCGGCGAGAACGGCGCGGGAAAGTCAACGTTGATCAAAATCATATCGGGTGCATACCAGCCTGATGAGGGCGGGCAAATCATATTTGAAGGAAAAGCGGTGAAACTTGATCCTTATTCGGCTATGCAGCTTGGAATCCAGACGATTTACCAGGAACATACGATATTTCCGCATCTGAGTATAACAGAAAATATCTTTGTGGGACTGGAAATAACGAAAAGAAGATTCATTATGCAAAAAGATCAGATGTATCGGAAGACAAAGGAAGTGCTGGAGTTTTTGCACAGCGATTTGGACCCGAGCCAGTTGGTGGACGATTTATCGAGCGGTGAGCAAAAAATTGTGGAGATTGCAAAAGCGCTGGTGTTTGACAGAAAGGTGATTATTCTGGATGAGCCGACATCGTCGTTTTCCGCAAATGAGATCGACCATCTTTTGAGCATCTTGAAAAAGATTACCGAACGCGGAATCGGGATCATTTATATTTCGCATCATCTGGAGGAAGTATTCAAAATTGCGGATATTGTAACGGTTTTGCGGGACGGGAAGAAGGTAAAGACCTGCGGGATCGTCGAGATAGACGAGCCGCAGTTGATTCGCGATATGGTGGGCCGCGACGCTTCCGCGTTTTACAGCCGCGAGCACTTTACGCCGGGCGAAGTGGTGCTGGAAGCAAAAAAACTATCCGGAAACGGTGTTAACGGCATTTCATTTACCGCAAGGCGCGGGGAGATCGTTGGATTTGCGGGGATGGTAGGTTCGGGGCGCAGTGAACTGATGACGCTTTTATTCGGCGGCGCCGAAAAAATGGGCGGCGAGGTGTATGTAATGGGCCGGAAGGTGGATTACAAATCGCCTACCGACGCAATACGAAATAAAATGTGCTTTATAACGGAAGACCGCCAGAATACCGGATTGTTTTTAAAGCATTCCATCGCGCGTAACACCATCATTGCGAATATGGTGAACACCAAAGGCAGGTATATAAGGCCCAAAGACGAGCTGAAAGTCGGTGACAGGTATATGCGGCAATTAAAAACCAAGGCGGAGGATTCGACCATTTTGGCGATGAACCTTTCGGGCGGCAATCAGCAAAAAGTGGTTTTGGCAAAGTGGTTTTATACAGACGGCGAGATATACTTTTTTGACGAACCTACGCGCGGCATTGACGTCGGCTCCAAGCAGGAGATTTATCAGACAATGATGGAGTTGCTGAAACAGGGTAAATCCATCGTGATGGCTTCTTCGGATATGCCCGAAGTGGTTTCCATGAGCGACCGTGTTTATGTGATGAAAAACGGAAAAATCAGCGGAGAGCTTTCGAGGGAAGAAGTTTCCGAACAAAATGTACTTAAATTTTCCATAGGGGGTAGCAAATTATGAATAGATATCTCAATCCCAAAGGATCAAGAAAAGTTTCTTTATTTAGAAGACATGAAAACATGCCCATCATTATCATGTTCGTAGGCTTTGTGGCCGCGATCATTATTATGCAGTTGATAGCCGGCGCCTCTAGCGGGACGATCGGGTATCCTTCCTTCATCAGCCCGGTTAATCTTTTTAACATCATGATGCAGATTGCCTGCGTGGGCATCATGGCGGTCGGGATGACGATGGTGATGATATCCGGGGGAATCGATCTGTCTGTCGGTTTTCTTGTGTCCCTTATTGCGATATTTACCGCGACCGCCATAACGAAATGGGGAATGTCCGTACCCGTTGCCATTACCCTGGCCCTGTTTTTATCCATTGGTCTGGAAGCGATTCTGGGGTTCATTATTTCAAGGTCCAGCGCGGAGCCTTTTATTATAACGCTGGGCGGCATGATCGCGTTTCAGGGCATTGCGCTGCTTTTATGCAAATCGCACGAGGTCACGATGCAGGGCCAGCTGGATTTTTTTAAGACCAACCTTTTGAATGATGTGAAGTCATCCGAGGGCTTGATCATGTCCATTCCCATTTATGTTGTAATATTTATCGCTGTGACGGTCATTATTTGGTGGCTGCTCAAATATACAAAATACGGCCGTCGAATCTATGCGGTGGGTGCGAATTCGAATGCGGCCTATCTTTCGGGCATCGACGTTAAAAACATCAAGCTGTCTACCTATATGCTGAACGGCCTTTTGGTGGGCGGTGCAGCGATACTGCTGCTCGCGCGTGTCAATGTGGGGATCATAACTCTTGGGCAAGGACTTGAAATCGATACGATCGCGGCGGTGGTTATCGGCGGAGTGGCGATGTCGGGAGGCAAAGGAAACATATGGGGTACGTTTTTGGGCGCGGTGCTGCTGGGCACGATAGCAAACGCAATGAATATTCTGCGATTGCAAAGCGAGTGGCAGTTTGTTGCAAAGGGCGTGATCATCATAGTGGCGGTATACGCCGGCGCGATTTCCGCCCAATTATCGGCAAGGAATGATCTTAGAAGAAAGCATAGTCTGTCTGAAGAATCGTAGTATTTGTTTTACCTATTATCCCTGTCATTTGTCTAATGAATAGTAAAAAAAATTTAAATGGAGGAAAGTTATGAAAAGATTTTTGTTTTTAGCCTTGGTGGCCGTGTTGGCAATAGGCTTATTGGCCTGCTCAACGCCGGCGGGACAAACCTCTCAGGCGCCGGCTTCTTCGGCCGCAGCTTCTTCGGATGCAGCACCCGCTTCCCAGGCCACTACTTCGGCCGCGTCCGAACATAAGGTCATCGGTTTTTACAAAGACGCTGCCGATGACTATTACAAATGCATAACCGATACGCTGTTTGGTTTGGTTGCCCAGGATCCTGATATCGATTGGGAAATCATCGATAAAACAGGCCAGGGCACCGCTCCCGAGCAGATTGCCGCGGTGGAAGATTTTATCACGACCGGCGTGGATGCTATGCTGATTGTTGAGAACTCACCACAGGCGGCCGAGGAATGCATCTCAAAAGCGAACGCCGCAAATATTCCCTATTTTGCCGTGACACATCTTCCGAGCGTTCCGGCCGGCGGTGAATTGGCCGGTTTTGTGGGTTATGATTTTGAAAAGATGGGTGAACTAAACGGAGAAAGCGCCGTTGAGAATGATGTTTCCAAAGTGATCATGATCGAAGGAAAATTGGGGCAGGGAACAGCCGGTGCTTTTACTTTGGGTTTTCTGACGTCTTACACAAATGCAGGCAAGGATATCGGAGGAACTGCAGAGGATGTTGCTGCCAATAAGACAACTGGCGGGAAAGACTTGCAGATCGTATATTGGGGTTCGGGCGGATGGTTTGCCGATCCCGCCAAAAAGGCCATGACCGATGCAATCACCTCTCTTGGGCCACAGGGATTTGACGGCGCTTACGTTGAAAACAACGAAATGATGGACGGCGCGATCCAGGCGATTCAGGAATCGGGCCTTAACCCGTCGGACTATTGGCTGGGTTCCTGCAACGGCAAGGAAAAATCCTGGCAGTGGGTAAGAGACGGATTGGAGACGATGGATATCAACCAAACGCCCGCCCTGGAAGCCGAGGCTGTTTATCAGCAATTAAAGGCGTATTTTGCGGGTGAAGATTACAGAAAGTATCTGCATCCGTATGTCACGCCTTTTAATAAGGACAATATCGACTCGTTGACTCTGGTTCCGTTTGTTGCAGAGGATTATCTGGCACAAAGAGAGAACTTTGTTACGGACATCAATGATCCTAAATGGACGGATGCCACAGCGCATATCATGTTTAAATAATCAAAAGAGCTGTATTTGGGTTGATCACGATATATTTGTGATCGGTTCATTGACAAATGGGGATAAAAAAAGGGAATTGCGCTTTTTTTAAGAGCAATTCCCTTAAAACATACATAGCGAAAACAATGGGATAAAGAATCGGCATGCAGTTTTGTATTGACCTGCGATATACAAAAATAGTAATATGTTGAATAGATAGACTAAAAATATTTTTTGGAAAGTGAGCAAATAAAAATGCTTAAGGAATCCAGAAAAGACATGATCATGGATATGATATTGGAACATGGCACACTGGATATCAATTCGCTGGCGCATACTTTAGGCGTAACGCCTATAACGATAAGAAGAGATTTAAGCGATTTGGAAGATGCAGGACGCATCGAAAGAATCCATGGCGGCGCAAGGATAAAGCAGTCCATGCTGATGACCGAACCCACATTCGATATCAGGATAGGACAAAACCAGATGGCGAAGCAAGCAATTGCTATGCAGGCGCTGTCCCTTATTGAAGAGAACATGACGGTTATCATCGATTCGGGAACAACGACATACGCCCTAGCCCAGCTGATTGATAATTCAAAGCGGATTACCGTGATTACGAATTCTATAAAGATCGCCCTTGAATTGCTGGTACGCCCAAATGTACGTGTAATCAGTGTGGGGGGAGAAGTGCGCAAAAACACGATATCCTGCGCCGATAATCTGGCTGAAAGGTTCCTTGCCATGCTGAGCGCGGACATCGCCTTTCTGGGGATTAGCGCCCTTAGCGTTGAAGGAGATTTGTACAATATAAGTATTATTGAATCGGGAGTAAAAAGCGCGATTAAAAACATAGCAAAGAAAGTATACGTACTTGCGGATTCGTCAAAAATCGGCGCGACCGCGTTGGCATTGTTTGAGAATCTGGCGCATTCTGGCATGACGCTTATTACGGACAGCAATATATCGGCAAAAGATCTCAGCCAATTAAAAAAGAGTAAAGTGAATGTTATAGTCGCTCCGATTAAACCTTAAAATATTATTATTGTTTTAGAACTTCCCGAAAAGGTCAATACGAAAAACGCAGGCAGGAGGGGCGATATCTCCAGCCGAATAAGGGATAAGTTCGGTTTGAGTAGTTATGATGATTATGAATGATCGCGTCACTGCCGGAACCCGATTTAATACCGGCGCCGCTTTCCCACCTGGGCCAACTGATTCCTCTGCTGCGCAAAAGACGGATGCGCTGAGCGGCGCCCGCCTTAAAACCGGCAGGTAAAATAACTTTAAAATTAGGGTGTATAGTTTAGTTCCTCTATGCTATGTAAATATATGTTTTTAGATTCATTGAATCCGAATAATTCAGAAATCACGTTCTTTGCATTGTTTTAAGGGATGGATCATCTCTTTACGGGTTTACTTTGCTTCCGCATTCAGTGCAGAAAGCGGCGTGGGGCCGAAGGGGTGTGCCGCAATTTGTACAAAACCTGTTTTCGTTGAGCCTTGCAGCCGTTTCTTTGCGGCTGTCTTGATACATGCGGATTGCCTCGCCCGGATTAATTAAAATGAAATTCAGATAGAAATCTTCGTAAGTCAAAGATTTAAACAGCACGAATTGAGGCTGCAGCATTATGATGACCAATAAACCGCCCAAAACAGCGCCAACAATCATTGCGGTAAGAATTTCCGGCGTGTTGGTGGGTATCAGCGCAAAGAAAGTAAGAAACAAATATACATAGATAAAAACAATATATAGTATAAATATGGGTTTTATTCGCAGAGTGATTGATTTTCCACGGGACTTCTGCAGCAGCAGAAAAGATACGAAAATTATAATAATGCCCGCTGAAGCAAATAATATGCCTATTACAAGATAAAGCGGCCCGTCAGGGTTTTTCATAAAAAGATACACAGTGGAGGCGGCTGTATTCCATATTGCATAAATCAACACGGAGACGGCTATATACTTTGAACGGTATGGGCTTTTGCTATAAAGCATTAAATAGCAGACGGCAATAAGAACAATACCGGGCCAAAAGGACAGAATAGAAGAAAAATCATTTTGTTGATTGCTGTTGATTAAAAGAACAATTCCTTCAATAATTGTAAAAATAATCATTAGAACATACGCCGCTTTCAGCAAGCCGTATGTTCTTTTTATCATAGTATACGTTTTTACGTCCATGAAGCCTCCCCAACGATTTAAATATTACCAAAATATTCCGGATTTGATTTGATTATAAAGTAAATATTCATTCATGTAAACTTTTTTTAATTCTGTTTTGACTGAATAATTATTGTTTAAAAGGGGAGGTTTATTAGTAACTATAAAATAGAAAATAACGAACAGGGGATTGAATATGACGCATTCAAATAAAACGCCCAATAAACTGATCAATGAAATATCGCCCTATCTGCTTCAGCATGCGCACAATCCGGTGGACTGGTATCCGTGGGGGGAAGAAGCGTTCAAGAAGGCGAAGGCTGAGTGCAAGCCGGTGTTTTTATCCATCGGGTATTCCACCTGCCACTGGTGTCATGTTTGCAAAAGCATGCTGCTTTATGTGCATAGATAGAGGCACATATACAAGAAGGTTCAAAGGCGGAGAAAGAGAATATAGAATAATGCAAACAGATATGCTTTTGCATTATTCTAAATAAAAAGTATATCAGTAATGAACAACAGCATATTGGTTATGCAGCTTCCATCAAGCGAAAATGATATATAAATTTCAGATTACCAATATGAGCAGTATTGTAAACGATATAACTACATCGGGTGTAAGATTGCGCATGTATTTATCGGGTAAAGAGAAAAGGAAATGCAATGTGCAGAAAGCCAATAAGATTGTGATTGGAGGCCGGAATGCAAGCATTATAAAAAGTGAATATTTTACCGGATACGGAGGCCTGTTCTTTTAATAATGCTTGGGACTAAGCTATTTCCATTTAAATCAGATAATATAATAAAAATCTGGTGTTAGAATTCTATTGCTATGGCGTGCCTATTAAATGTATTGAATTGCAATTTATTAAGATAGTAAAAACAATTTTAATTAAACAAAAGTTGAAAAATAAGTAAGGGATACTGATAGAGGCACAACAATTTTTATAATTAATATTGGTTTATGGCATTATTTTCTTATTAAAAAAACCCAAAAAACATCTACAAATACTATTATTATGGGCATTTTCTCATAATTGTTATATTAGATGCCTAAAACCATAAAACGTGTCAATTTTTCATAATTATTTAGCAATTTTTAAAATTGATATCATTTTTTAAACTTGTACAATATACTTAACAATTAGAATTTTCAAACGAAGAAATTCTATAAAAAACAAATTTCAAGGACTTTAATGCATCGTTGATTATATTAGTGCACTAAAAATAATTAATAAGGAGAGATCACGAAATGATGAAGAAAATCATGGCGCCAAAAGTAGGCTTAATTGCAACCATGTCTTATGATTGGACGAAAATTGAACTGACCTACAAAAAATTGATCGACGATCATAAAAAGGCAAAGGCCGCACTGGAAAGCGCGGGGATGCAGGTGATTACCGCAACGGAACGTACCGCTACTACTAGAGAAGAGATCATAGAGGATTGCAAATATCTGCGGGACAATGGTGTGGAAGTGGTAGTGCTTTATATTGGATGGTGGACGTTTGCCAATTTCGAACTTGAAATTGCGAATGTTTTAAAGGGCATTCCCGTTCTTATTTGGACAAATTCAGGAGGCGGGAACATCGGCCTGGTGGGAGCCAGTGTAACGCGGGGTTCGTTTGATGAAATCGGTGCAAAAGTGAAGCTAATCCATGGGGCGTTTGACAACGAGGAAACCATAGAAAAAATAAGAACCTGGTGTGTCGGGTCTGCCGCGGCCATAAGATTTAACGGTATGATCATGGGAATAGGCGGCGGTCCGACGCTGGGCATGTATACCGGTACATATGATACCATACAGATCAAAAAGGTCTTTGGTATGGATATTGAGGGATGGGATCAGGCAACTATTTTTGATAGGGCCGAAAAAGAGATCACCGATAAAGAAGCTTATGAATTTTTGGATTGGATGAAACAAGAATATGGCGGCGTAACATCCGAGGAAAAAGTAACAATTATGCAGATCAAACTTTATCTGGCTCTTAAAAAACTGATTGCGGAGCGCAATTACAGCATGATTACAGTGCGCTGCCTGCCCGATCTGCCTACTGTCCATACGACATTCTGTCTGGCCCACTCCATATTGAACGACCAGTGCGATGCCTGCGGCAAAAAAGACAGCGTTGTTTGCGGCTGCGAATCCGATGTGAACGGTGCATTGAGCATGCAGATGCTCAAGCATGTTTCGGGTCAACCGGCTTTTTTTGGAGATTATCTTCAGTTTGATCCGGAGAACAAAGAAATCGGGCTGTGCAATTGCGGGTCTTCGCCTACAGATTTTGCCAAAGATCATAAAGATGTTATTTGGGTGCATGAAGGACTGGCTGAGTTTGAATGGAAGCATGGGAGTGCGAATCCCCAGTATGTAGCGCGTTCTGGGCTCGTAACAATGGCCAGGCTGTCCCGCATCAACGGTGAATATATCATGGCAATTGGAACGGGAGACGCCGTTTATAAGGACAGGGAAGTGATGCGTGAGTTGAATTATTATCAGCCGCAGGCTTTTGTCAGGATCCATGCGGATATGGATTCGTTCTTTGACAACTTGCGTTCCAACCATTGCCATATGGTATATGGAGATTATGTGAAAGAGTTGGTTATTGAGTGCGAGACGTTGGGCATCAAACCGATCCTGTATTAGGAGGAATATAAAATGAGCAGTATTATTAGAGCTAAAATGCCCACGAAGGAAAATTTTAAGAAATACGGAAGCATTATCGAATTGAAACAGCCCAGCGGAAGCGTAAGCAAGGGATTACTGGATTATTGGCCGCTATATAATATAACCTGCAAACTGCCGAATGCGGGCATACTGGAGATCCGAAAACTGGAAAATTCCGATATTACGGTAATGGAAAGGCATCTTTTATATGAGGAGCTGTTTATTCCGGTAGCGGGAACGGGCATCATGCCCTTTGCGCCGGCATCCGATCTAAATGACCCGGATGCGCAGCCGGACATCTCTAAAATGGAAGCGTTTGTCGTGGATGGCACAAAAGCCTTTACTGTTAAAAAGGGCGTGTGGCATTATCCGGCCCGTCCTGTGGACGACGTGATACGCTTTTTGATGGTGGTCTCTCAGAAATGCGGCCTTGACATTTATAACAGAGAGATCGACCCGGTATCGGTGATACTGTAAACTGGTTTATCAATTTGCTTATACAAGCAAAAAAAAATAGGCAATTCAAAAAAATGGATTGCCAAAAGGAGGAAAAATGAAAAAAGTATTGGTAATAATTCTATCCGTTGCCATGGTTGCTGTCTTGTTTGCAGGTTGCGCAGGAACAGGAAACACCACGTCAACGGAGGAAGCAACGGTGTCTGAAACAACAACGGCGGTTGAAGCTTCCGAGACAGCGGCTGAAACAACGGTGGTTAGCGGTGATTCGGTTAGCATGCCTCCGGATGAGATCTATGCAGAATATGATGAAATGACTGCCAGCGGCGCCTATCACAAAGATGGCGGAAAGATTTACTTTAATAATGCTTATTATACGGCTCCGTATTGTGGTCCTCTGAATCAATCTATTATTGATACGGCTGCAGCTTATGGTTATGAGGTAGTCATTGATGACGGCAATGGAGACGGAGGAAATCAGTTGAATCAGATTGAGACTGCGATTGCTGACGGTAGTTATGACGCCATTCTCTATTTTCCGGCTGATGGCGCATCTTCTATTAACATTGTAAAGTTATTGGTTGATTCCGGTATCCCGTTCTTAAACGATAATTCGGAAGTGGATTCCAGCGTGATTGATCAGGTTCACTATGTTGGTATCGATGCTTATGCGCAGGGTGTTACGGCTGCCGAGATGGCAATGGAAGTTCTGCCTAATGGCGGAAACGTTGTTATGATACAGGGCGCCGGTGGTTCTGGCCCCGAAATCGGCCGTACGAATGGTTTCCTTGATACCATCCCGGACAACATTGTTGTTCTGGACCAGCAGGTCGCCGGTTGGGATCCTGAAACTGCATTGACCGTTATGGAAGACTTTATTAGCAAATACGGAGACGAGATTGATGTAGTCTATACACAGGATGATGGAATGTACGAAGGCGCTATCAAGGCTGCCCAGGATGCCGGCGTAGCAAAAGATTATACTTTCATTTCTGTAAGTGGTAATGAGGCTGGCATTCAAGGTATCAGTGACGGTCTTCTGTATTGTACTGTTGCGCACTCTCCGGTTACCGAAGGTGTTCTTACGATAGACACCCTTATGAAATTACTCGCTGGTGAAGCAGTACCGAATAAAACGATTTTCGAATCTGTTCCGGTAACCAAAGATAATGTTGATGATCCTAAGTTTGCAAATCCTGGTTGGTAAGTGAAATTGTTTGGAACGTCAATAAAAAATTAACTTAAAAAAGCGTCAGTTCTCCGCATCTTAATGCGGAGAACTGACGCTTAAAAAGGTGGGTCATTATGTCAGAGTATGTGTTGGAAATGAAAAATATAACAAAGACATTTCCGGGCGTGGTTGCGTTGGATAACGTAAATTTTAAGGTGAAAAAAGGTGAGATTCACGCTCTGGTTGGAGAAAACGGAGCTGGAAAATCAACGCTTATGAAAGTTCTTGACGGTGTATATATTGCAGACCAGGGCGAAATATTGATCGATGGACAGCAGGTTGCCATCCACGGTCCGAAAAACGCGAAGGAATTGGGTATTAGCCTGATTTTTCAGGAATTCAACCTTGTTAATACGTTGTCGGTGGCAGAAAATATTTTTATCGGTGCGCTAGGAGATAAAGACTGGTTAAATTGGAATAAAATAAATATAAAAGCGCAGGAGCTTATAGATCGTCTCGGGTTTCCCATTAAAGCTGCTGATTTGGTTGACGATTTGAGCGTGGCTGAGAAACAGATGACTGAGATCACGAAAGCATTGGCTTTCGATGCGAAAATTATTGTAATGGATGAACCTTCCGCCACACTGACAGATAAAGAGCTGGAGATGATGTTCCGGGTTATCCGAGATCTGAAAAAACATGGGATGACGGTGATATACATTTCTCACCGTTTGGAGGAAGTTTTTGAAATCACAGATTCGGTTACTGTGATGCGAGATGGCCATATGATCAAAACAATGGTGACCAGCGAGACAAACCAAAAGGAATTAATTGAACAAATGGTTGGAAGATCTTTCGAAATGACATTCCCTCGCAAGAAAAATGAATCGGGCGAAGTGATTTTAGAAGCAAAAGATATTTTTAGAAAAAAGGTTTTAAATGGAATCAGTTTTGATTTGAGAAAAGGTGAGATTTTGGGGATTGCCGGCTTGGTTGGAGCCGGAAGAACCGAACTGGTACGTGCGATCTATGGCGCGGACAAGCGTGATGGCGGCGATATTATTATAAAAGGGAAAAAGGTTCATATACATTCGCCTATCAATGGTACAAATTGCGGCATGGGGCTTGTTCCGGAAGACAGAAAAGAGCAGGGACTGGCGCTTGAATTTTCGGTTGCGCACAACATTACGATTGCTGATTTAGATAGGATATCCAATGGGTTTGTACTTAACAGACGTAAAGAAAAAGCTGCCGCAAAAGAGTATTGCGAAAAACTCGGAGTCAAAACGCCGTCCATCAACCAGAATGCCGTAAATCTTTCGGGTGGCAATCAACAGAAGGTCGTCTTCGCAAAATGGTACTACTATAATGCGGATATACTTATTTTGGATGAGCCGACCAGAGGAATCGATGTTGGTGCGAAATATGAGATCTATTTGTTGATGAACGAAATGGTGGAAGCAGGGAAATCGGTCATTATGATTTCCTCCGAACTTCCGGAAATCATTGGCATGAGTGATAGGATTCTTGTAATGCACGATGGACGCATGACAGCTCTGCTTGACAGGAAAACGGATGATATATGTTCAACGAATATTATGAAATGTGCGATTTCTTAAAAAAGGAGAGGGAATAATGATTAAATTCAATAATAAAAATACAAACCCTTCCTTGACAAAGGAGACTGATAATTTCAACAGGCAAAACCCATTCAAATATTTTGTAATGAACTACGCCGTTGTTTTGATCTTGGTGATTATTGTTATTGCCGTTGGCGTGATGGAACCAAAATTCATGACCTTAAATAATTTTCAAAACATATTGAAACAGGTTTCCATCATAGGAATTATAGCCTGTGGTTCGGCCTTTGTTATTATCGGGGGCATGATTGATCTTTCAGTTGGGTCGATCGTATCTCTTGTCGCTGTAAGTTACGTTATGATTTATGACGTGCTTGGGATTGGCCCTTCTATTATCCTATGCCTTTTGATTGGAGCGGGCTGCGGCTTAGCTTCGGGTTCAATCATATCTGCGGTCAAAGGAAAGATGGGTGTATCGTTCATAGTAACTTATGGCATGCAATCTATTATTGCAGCTGCTGCACTTTTGGTGTCTGGAAGTACCTATAAGAAAGGGAACTTGAATGATCCGATTTTCATGGGTATCGGCTATGGTTTTGGCCCCATTGCTATTTTAATAGTTGCTGTGGTTATTTCACAGTTTCTGCTTGTAAAAACAAAGGCAGGGCGACGAATGTTTTTTTTGGGTGGAAATGAAGAAGCAGCGCGTTTGACAGGGGTCAATACCAAGTCTTATCGCTCTTTAACTTTTATGCTCAGCGGTTTATTTGCTGCATTGGGTGGGATTGTTATGGTTTCTCGCGTTGGCTCTGCGTCCCCTACAGCCGGCACAGGTTACGAACTTGATGTGATTGCCGGCATCGTTGTTGGCGGAATTGCGCTGACAGGCGGGAAGGGATCAATTGTAAACGCTTTTATAGGTACAGTTGCGATCGGCGTTTTAGGCAACGCGCTCAATTTACTGGGCGTTTCATCTTATCCACAGCTGATTGTAAAGGGCGCTTTAATCATTATTGCTGTATTGATTGATACGATGACGAAAAATAGAAGCACACAAAACACAACCTATAAAGCCAAACATAAAAATGAACAGAATTGGGGTGAGGAACATGTTACGAGTGAAAAGCTTTGTAAGTAAACAGTTAGTTGTTGTTCTTGTAATTGCGCTGGCCGTTGTTCTATCCGTCCTAAGGCCGAGCAGTTTCTTGACATCGACCAATATTATTAATGTGCTTGTACAGGTTTCTTGCTATGGCATAGTTGCTTATGCGATGACGTTTGCGATCATTTGTGGTGAGTTCGACCTGTCGGTTTCTTCTACATTTGCAATGTGCACGATATTATTTGTAGATATGGGTACAAAAATCAATATTCCTGCAGCTATCCTGATTTGTTTGGTTTTTGGACTTGGGGTTGGCGCACTGAATGGTTTTTTGGTATCCAAGATGAAAATGAATGCGTTTATCGTTACACTGGCGACCATGATGGCGGTTAACGGAATGGGAATGACGTACACGAGTGGAAAATCCATAGCTATTTCGAATGATATCGTGTATGCAATCGGAAATGGCAGACTATTTGGTGTGCCCTATATGGTATACATATTTTTTGCTGTGCTGGTTATTGCGCAGATCATTTTAAGAAAGACTAAATTTGGGCGAAACCTATATGCAACGGGCGGCAATGTGAATGTTGCGCGCACGGCGGCGATAAACGTAGGATTTTACAAGTTTATCATTTTTGTTATATTGGGTGTCATGTCCGCGTTTGCAGCGATTTTATATGCGTCACGCCTGGGCTCGGGTTCTGCTTTGTATGCAAGCGATTTAGCTTTGTATTGTGTGGCGGCTACCGTTATAGGTGGGACAAAGCTCTCGGGTGGTTCGGGAAATGCCGTGCGGACATTGGCCGGTGTGTTGGTAATGGGACTGCTGTTTAACGGACTGTCTTTGTTGGGTATAGAAGCAAACCTGCAGAACATTGTTAAGGGCGGTATCATAATTTTGGTTGTTGCTATGGATGCATATACCGCTATGAAGAAGGAAAGATAATGGTGATAATGATATGAAGCGTTATTGCATGGTAAATGTGATCAAACCGGAATATGTAAAGGAATATGCGGAATGGCATAGAAATCCATGGAGGGAAGTTCTGGAAAGCATCAGGGATGCCGGCACAAAGGAAGAACTGATATTTATTTATAAAAATTATGCTATTTTATTTGTCGAATGCGAAGATATTCATGCATATATGAAAGAATTTATAGGTAGTGAGGCCGGTACAAGCTGGATGGCGAAAATGTATTATATGCTTGGGGATAATGACTGGGCGGATGAGAACGGCCATCCGAAAAATATGGACAATGGGCTGGAGAAGGTATTTGATCTACAGCAGATGCTGGATGGGAACTTTTCGCCCTATTGATTCCTGGAAAAGGGAGGTTAACAGAGATGACAAAAAACCCAAAAGTCGGATTGATGAGCATAGGGCTGGATGCCTACTGGCCGCAGTTTCCGGGGATGAAGGAGAAGCTTGAGGAATACAATAAGGAAATCGAAAAAAAGCTTTCAGCGTATTCGGAAGTTTTGAATGTAAGGATGATAGACAGCGTGGATAAGTCGCTGGCCGCCGGGAGGCTGTTTGCGCAGAGCAGTGTACAAATCCTATTTTGCCATTGCGCCACCTACTCGGTTTCATCCAATATGCTTCCCGCTGTTAAAGAAGCGGGATGCCCGGTTGTTTTTTTGAATCTGCAGCCCGTATCGGCGCTGGATTGCGAGAAAGTGACTGAAATTGACCAATGGCTGGGCACTATGACGTCGGGCGCAGTGCCCGAAATGACGGCGGTGCTGATACGGGAGGGCGTACTGTTTGATGTGATCACGGGGATGCTTTATAACGACCCCGAGGTGGACAAAGAAATAAAGGAATGGTGCGATGCGGCGAAGGTGAAGACAGCTATTGGAGATGGAAGCATTGGTTTGATCGGCCAACCGTACGAAGGCATGATGGACCTTTATATTGACAGGACCAATCTGAAATCCCGTCTGGGAATTGAGACAATAGCCATTGAGTTCAGTGAACTGGCGGATATGGGAAGAAATATCACGCCAAAGGAAATAGATTCGGCGGCGAACGAGATACTGGATTTATTTGACTATGAAAATATAAGTCCGGAACAAATAACAGGCGCGGCCAGGGTATATGTTGTTATCCAAAAGCTAGTGAAAGAGAAAGGCCTTATGGGGCTTGCTTACCATTATGCAGGACGAGTGACTCAGGAACTGGAGGAGATTGTAGGTACATCAAACGTGGCTTTTTCTATGCTTACGACATCAGGGTTTCCATGCTGCGTGGAAGGCGATGTGAAAGCGTGCATCGCTTCTATCATATTGAAAATCCTTTCAAACACCAGTGAGTTATCTGAAATCTATTCTTTGGATTATGAGAATGATGTGGCTATTATGGGACATAGCGGGTCGGGCGATGCGAATATATCTGAAAAACGTCCCTTGCTTAAGGCGACGGAAGTATTCCATGGGAAAACGGGAAAGGGATTTTTAACTCAATTTTATATGAAAAAGGGTCCGGTTACTTTGTTGGCCTGCTCTCAGGACGGAGATGGAAATTTTAAAATGATATGCGCAGAAGGTGAATGCGTTCCGGGCCCGGTTCTCAGGCTGGGGGATACCAATTCCAGGATCAGATTTAGCATGGGGATGAGAAAATTCATCAACGAGTGGTGCCGGCAAGGGCCTACGCATCATTTCGTCATGGCGCTGGGCCACCATACCGGGGCGATAGAAAAAGCAGCCAGGTTACTGGGCTGCGGATTTAAGAATTTAGTTTAAATATTAATAATATAAAGGAGGAGGAAAATGAATACGAAAAGCATAAACCAGAGGTATGATGAAGCGAAGTCTATGTATGCGGAATATGGTGTGGACACGGATAAGGCCATACAAAACATGCAGAGCGTTGAAATATCTTTGCAGTGCTGGCAGGGTGACGACGTAGTTGGATTTGAAGTGGATGAAAAAGGTCTTTCCGGAGGCATTATGACCACAGGCAATTATCCCGGGAAGGCAAAAAATGCGGATGAATTACGGAATGATTATGAAAAAGCGTTTTCATTGATACCCGGCAAACAGAGGGCCAATATCCATGCGATCTATTTAGAAACAGACGGAAAATTTGTTGACCGTGATCAGATTGAGCTGAAGTATTTTAAAAACTGGATCGACTGGGCCAAACAGAAAAAAATTGCACTGGATTTTAACACGTCTATGTTCTCCCATGCAAAAGCAGCATCCGGTTATACCATTTCCGATTATGATCCTGCAATCAGGGATTTTTGGATAGAGCATGCGAAACGGTGCAGGGATATTGCGGCCAAAATGGGCGAAGCGCAGGGGAAAAGCTGCCTGCTGAACCACTGGATGCCGGACGGATCCAAAGACGCTCCGGTTGACCGGTTTGCAAGACGTAAGCTGTTTATCCAAAGCATGGATAGGATTTTGGATAAAGAATATTCAAAGGATTTCGTTCTGGATGCATTGGAAAGCAAGTTGTTTGGAATAGGCGTTGAAAGTTTTACCGTGGGTTCTGCGGAAACCGTATTGGGTTATGCGATCTCAAGAAATATTTTGGTTACCTATGATTTAGGGCATTTCCATCCGACCGAGAGCATCGCCGACAAGATATCTTCCACATTGTTGTACGCGGACAGATTATTGCTGCATACAAGCAGGGGGGTTCGGTGGGACAGCGACCACGTGGTCATACAAACCGACGACCTGTTTGCCTTGATGCAGGAGGTGGTTCGCGCAGATGCGCTTTCCAGAGTCAACATTGCGCTTGATTTTTTTGACGCCAGTATCAACAGGCTTGCAGCCTGGATCATCGGGACGCGCGCAACGCAGAAAGCGATTCTGTTTGCTTTGTTGGAGCCGCATGAACTATTGCTTGGAAAAGAAGAAGAAGGGGATACCACAGCCAGATTGGCATTGCTGGATGAATTTAAGAATCTACCCTGGAGCGATGTTTGGAATTATTATTGTGAGATTTCAGGCGCTCCGTTGGGAGATAAATGGCTGGATGAAGTCAAAAAATACGAAAAAGATGTTCTTTTCAAACGTAAATAAGTATGCTTAGGCAATTAAGTTATATCGGTTTTCATTTTTGAAAACCGATATAACTTAAAAAAATTCCTTATTTATCTTGATAACTTGCTCAAATAATTTAAAGGCAGGTTTATTATCATGTTGACCAAAATATATACAAAAGGATGGACGGATGATTCAATATGGATCATTAACACGCCCAGCGAAATGGCTATGGAATCACTGTTTTACGTACAAGAGATCGGGCATTTTTATTGCTTTCCAAATTTTTTTACATTGCATGAAAATATTGCGTCGTTCTTTGTTTCGTTGACTATTTCGGGGGAATGCGAATATACCTATCGAAATAAATCATACATATTGAAAAAAGGCGACCTGGTTTTTGTCGATTGCAAAGAGTACCATACGCTCAGGTTAAAACCCAATAAGAAATGGGATATGATCTGGGTACAGTTCAATGGAAACAATGCTTATGCTTACTATAATCAATATGTTAAACAAAAAAAACCGATCATTAATGTGAAAGAGAGCAATCTGATCTTTTCAATATTGGATGAAATGGTTGAACTGAATCGTACAAAAAGCACTTATTGCGAACTGCTGAATTCAAAATATTTAACGGATATTTTAACCGAGATCATGATCTTATCCGGCTCCGTTATGGATTATAATGATAATATGCCTGAATATATCAAATTGGCGATCAATGATATTGATGCGCATTTTATGGATGATTTGTCGCTTGATCATTTCGCAAAAGAAACCTTGACCAGTAAGTTCCATTTTCTGAAAGAGTTTAAGAGGTATACGGGTTTTACGCCCTATAATTATTTGCAAATGGTTCGTATTAACAATGCAAAGAGGCTGCTTAAGTATTCCGATATCAGCGTATGTAATATCGCTGAAGAGTGCGGCTTTAATAATGTGCCCAATTTTTTTGTTACATTTAAAAATAAAACAGGGGTAACGCCCCTTCAATTTCGTAATGGAAACAATTCGGATATAAAAAAAGAATAAAAATTCACAAAATAGAGGTTTAAATTATGAAAAAGAGCTGTCCTCCTACGATTTTATCAAATCGTTTCTGGACAGCCCCTTTCATTTTGCTATGGAGAGAGGAGGAATATTTAGCATCATGAATTCTTTGAAGAAGCTATCTAACCTGTTTAAACGGAATATTTAATGTTTTTGCGAGTTTTTGAAGTACGGATGCATTATGGCCGATACTGAGTGAAAAATGATGATTGATTCCTGATGTGGACCACTGTTCGACAAATTCACCTACGCCCGGGCCAAAGTTTCCGCGGGTTTGGGTATTTCCGTTTTGAGGTTTGTGACCCTTCTGGCTTTCGCCTTCCGCAACCGAGAAGGAATAATTCCCGTCCACATCACTGGACAGGCCCAGCATGGTGATTGGACCGGATTTCAAACTGAAATCTACGGTTAAGCCTGATCCTTTTTTACCATGGAACACCTTTAATGCCCGAAGAAGGGGTTTTGCATCGCTGATGCGAATGTCATGCGGGCCATCGTGCCCGACCATTTGAATGTCTTCTTCAAATATTGTGCTGCAGAATTCCGCGAAAGAACCGCCGCATCCTAGTACGCTGGTGGTATACATTGCAAGGCAGGTCTTCATATCAGACTCTCCTGCGAAGGGAACCCCTTTGGAAACCAATAATGTGTTTCCGATAACCATGCTGGCGGCTACCCGTTCGTATTCATTATCGATTCCTTCGTAATAGTAAGCCATGCCGGAAAGATTGTTGTTTAAAACAAGTTTATCCATTCCGACCGAGCATCTAGCGGTCCATTCGACATCTTCATCTGTTACTTTCCTGGTCGTTGGATCGTAACTGGGATCCATGAATTGGAAGGTATCCTTCATTACTTTAATCTTCTCTTTTATATCGCTTTCTTTTGCTTCATTTACATATTTAACAAATTCGCACATCTCTATCATTTTGACATGGACGCCGAATGTACGTGTAAATGTTGTGGGATCAAAATTCATATCCAGCATGCCTTCATAGGTATGGCCCAGGTGGCCGAATATGGCGCCCTTGTATGAACGCAGGGCGGTTGCAACCCGGCACCACTCGGAAATGTTCTTGGTAAATCTGTCGTCATAATTCGGAACGAGATAATGGCCGTATTCCAGGCCGGCCGGCTCGATTCCGCTGCGGGTGAGCGCGTTATAAGCTTCCGGCAAGGGACATGCGCCTCCGCCGGCATGCTCATCATAAATCGTAGCCTTGGATACATCTCTCGTTTTTTGATACCCAACGATCACTACGGGACAGCCAGCGGCTATTACCCCCTGGACATATCTGCCGGATGCAACATAAGCAGTTTGATACAGGAACAGAAGGTCGATATCCTTTGCCTTGAACAGCAGGCCGGATTTATAACCGTCCTCCGTTGTATCAACCATGGAATTGCCTTCCTGATTGGTATAGGTGATGACATCTACACCCTGTGATTCCAACAATTTCTGAAAATCTGCCGCGTTTTTTAAAAACTGCCCTTTCATTTCCGGAAACTGGGGCCAATACTCCTTATGTCCGCAGACCATTAGGCCTACCTTGCCTCTTTTTTTTACTTCAACAATGCTCATTTCCAATTCTCCTTTTCATGTTTAATTTATTTATGAAGCTTTTATAAGCTGTGAAAACAATGAATTATGAGGATATAAAACTGATAAAAAAGTGAGCTTAAAAAAAGTATAGCAAACGTATATCTTTCATCAATTGTGAAAGTTGTGATAAAAATTTTAAAAATTGTGAATATAAATTTTCAATATTTTTCAGGATAAAAACAATATATATATTTTTTATAAATCCTTATTAAACAATCTAAAAACCTGTATAAAGAGATTGTTTTCAGATGCTCGCAACTTTTCAAACTGATTGCCCAATTATCACAATTGTTCATTTGTGTTACGGTAATATAATTGAAAATAAATAAAAGAATATGGGAAGTAAATTCAATGAATAAAAAAAGATATCTGGCATTTGATTTTGGCGCTGAAAGTGGACGCGCGATTGTTGGAACAATTGAAAACGAGAGATTGAAAATGGAAGAAATTCATCGTTTCCCCACACAAAGCATGTTTGTGTATGGAACGCGCCGCTGGAATATTTACCGTTTATATGAAGAAATAATAAATGGGCTTATAAAATATGTTAACAGATTTGGAAACGAGCTTGAGAGCGTTGGAATTGATACGTGGGGGGTTGATTACGGTTTTTTATCCAAAGACGGGACATTGCTTGAAATACCGTATCAGTACCGGGATATTAGGACATCCGGAACCGACAAGATATTAAACAAATCGATGGGGAATAAAGAGATATATGATATTACCGGCATACAGTTTATGACAATCAACTCTTTAAATCAAATGGTTGCTGTTAAGCGTGATGCTCCAAAGATGCTTGAGAAAGTTGACCGAATGCTATTTATCGGAGATGTTTTACATTATTTGCTGTGCGGGAAAATGGCGGCCGAATTTACTGTTGCCTCTACGTCCCAGATGCTGGACGCCGTAAAAAAAGACTGGAGCAGTGAAATTTTCAACACCTTTGGTTTTCCAGAAAAAATCAAACCTAAGATCATTTTTGCGGGTGATATGCTTGGATATCTGGACAAAGAAATTGCGCAAGAAGTTGGATTGAAAGATACAGTAAAAATCATTGTGCCTGCTGTTCATGATACCGCAAGCGCCGCAACATCTGTTCCCGCTAAGGGAGATGACTGGGCGTATATCAGTTCCGGGACATGGTGTATGGTCGGGTTAGAAACCGACCAGCCCGTTATCAATGACGCAAGCTATCAGATGAATATTTCGAATTCGGGCGGCTCTCTTGGGAAAAACCTTTTTTTAAAAAATGTGATGGGTTTGTGGATTATTCAGCAATGCAAAAAAGCATGGAACAGGAGCCAAGCGGAACTGGATTATCCCGAAATCGTTGAGAAGGCAATAAAGGCGGCTCCTTTTTCAGGTTTTATTGACCCCGATGACGAACTTTTTTTTGCACCTGCGGATAATATCGAAGCAATCAAAAATTATTTTGATAAAACAGGCCAAAGTGGAGTGGATATTTCGGATATCGGAACGGTTGCAAGGATTGTATATGAATCTTTGGCGTTTAAATACAGATATGTTGTTGACAGGCTTAAAGCCACTACGAAAAAAGATGTCAACGTATTGCACATTATCGGAGGCGGGGCTAAAAACAAGCTGCTGAATCAATTTACTGCAAATGCTCTTGGAATGAAAGTAATTACAGGACCTGTTGAGGCAACTGCAACAGGGAATCTGCTGCTTCAGGCTTATGGGTGTGGAGCTTTAAAATCTTTGGCTGAAATACGTGAGGTGGTTCGTAACTCAAACGATTTTGATGTATATATACCCGAATCTTCTGTCAGGGATCGTTGGGAAGCAGCCTTTGCAGAATATAAGAAAATTTGCCTGCTGTAGTTTCAAAATACGGATTTTTAAAAAACATAAATCGACAGCTTTTTATAATTTTCAAAATTAATACGCATCATCCGTATAATATGATATAATAAATATAAACATAATTAAATGTGCATTAAAATTTTATAGTGATTTTTCTGATAATAAATTTTACTTAAAGCACATTGGTATGCTGGACTTTTTCTGTTTTTTAGCGTTAAATTGGTTAAGGCTACTTCTTTGTGTTTCAATATAATCTAATCACAGAAACACAGGGATTCAGTTTTGAAGCTTTCGAAGGAAGGTAAGGGCTATATGTTGACCAAAATATACACAAAAGGATGGACTGATGATTCAATTTGGATTATTAATACACCGAGTGAGATGGCAATGGAATCCCTTTTCTATGTACAGGAGATCGGCCTTTTTTACTGTTTGCCGGATTTTTATACGCTTCATGAAAACATCTCTTCTTTTTTGATTTCATTGACCCTCTTGGGAGAATGTGAATATACCTATCAAAAAAAAACGTATACGTTAAAAAAAGGCGACCTGCTTTTTGTGGATTGCAAGGAGTATCATACGCTTCAATTAAAGCCGAATAAAAAATGGGATATGATTTGGGTACAGTTTAATGGCAACAGTGCGTATGCATATTATAGTGAATATATCAAACAAAAAAAAGCAACTATTAATGTTGGTGAAAAACAATACATTTATAAAAAATTAACTGAAATGCTTGAGCTCAATCGTCAAAAGAGTGTTTATTGTGAATTGCTTAATTCCAAGCATCTGACCGATATTCTTACTGAACTCATGATTTTATCTGGAACGGTCAGAGATTATCGTAATAATAGTTTGCCTGATTACATCCAGATGGCGATCAATGACATTGATACCCATTTTATGGATGATTTATCTCTGGATCATTTTGCAAAGATGACTTCAATAAGCAAGTATTATTTTTTAAAAGAGTTTAAAAAATATATCGGGCATACCCCATATAACTATGTTAAGATGGTCCGCATCAATAATGCCAAGAGGTTACTTAAACATTCTGATATGAGTATATGCACTATAGCCGTGGAAACCGGCTTTAATAATACACCCAATTTTTTTTCCGCATTTAAAAAAAAATTAGGCATGACGCCTTTGCAATTCCGTAAATGTTCAAGAAATGCTTAATTTTAAGTACCATCAGTAAACGTGCACTTTCTTTTAAAAAAACTTAAGCAGCGATTGTTCTCAATTCCATTGCTCCATTTAATTTAACAGATCCAAAGAGAAAATTTCACAAAATAAAATAATTTTTACGCAATTATCTTTATTGTAATGATGCTTTTTTATTTTATATAATGAATTTGTAAGTGTATTTATTAACATAAAAAAGATTCTTTTATTTTGGAGTATATTATGAATACGAAAAGCAAAGAACAAATGAAAGGCATTTCAGCCTATGTTGGATCCAGAAGAGATTATGTTCAAGGCGGCGGTGGAAATACTTCTGTAAAATTCGACGATAGGATAATGGCGATCAAAGCTTCGGGGTATACACTGGCAGAAGTTACGGCAGAAAAAGGCTATGTGCTGGTAGATTACCAGAAAATAAAGCAATATTATAATTCCGTGGATGTCAAAGAACAAAAAGATTATGAGAAAGAAAGTCTTGAAATAAACTTGAAAAGCGTCCTGCCTTTAGAAGGCATGGAACAAATGCGTCCGTCGGTCGAAGTGGGGTTTCATTCTTTTTTAGACAAATGTGTAATCCATACGCACTCGGTATATGCCAATGTGCTTTGTTGTTCCAGCGAGGGACGCGAGATTGCACAGGAGATTTTTAAAGGGAGCGGATTAAAATATCTTTATATTTCCTATATTGATCCGGGGTTCAGTCTTACATTGGCCGTCAGGCAAGCGCTTCAGGCGTTCAAGATCCAATACGGATCTGTACCGGAAGTTATTTTTCTTGAAAATCATGGAATGATCGTTCACAGTGATCATGAAAAAGCAGCTATGGAAATGAACGATCTGGTTAATAACAGGATCAGAGAATATTTTAATTTAGGCAATTTTCCCTCCCCGGAAATCAAAAAAACTCAAAACTCATATTTGAACGATTCAGATTATTTAAAAAAATTCATAATTAAATATAATGCGGGCGAAGCCTATTTCAATCGTCTGAAATTATATCCGGATCAGCTTGTTTATATCGGAAATAAAATGGGTGACAGGATCAAAATTAACAGTAAGACCGGAGACATCAATTATTTTACGGGTGAAAAAGAAGCGCAAGCTATTGAAGAAACGTTGCTGGGCGTTGCATATGTGATAGATTCTGTGCAAAATGCGGGATTAACATTAAAACAAATGGATGAAAACGGTGCGGCGTTCATCAACAACTGGGAGAGCGAAAAATACAGATCTCAATTGATAAAATAGAAAGAAACAACGTGGAAAAAATAATGATAAAAGACTTTTTTATTAAACAACTTAATGCAAATGAAATATCCGAACGAATTCTGGCAGTCGGTAAATTAAAGGGTTTTCTGGATGCAGGCCTGATTGAAGCCCCCAAAAAAGAGGGGTATACCAATAATCATGTACATACGAAATATTCTTTTTCACCTTATTCTCCCGCAAAAGCTGTCTGGATGGCATATATGAGCGGGCTTGACACTGTTGGCATTATGGATCATGATGCAATTTGCGGTGCTGAGGAATTTATTGAAGCGGGAAAGATATTGGGAATCGCTACCACGATAGGATTTGAGATTCGGACCGATTGGAGTGATACATTACTAAATGGTAGAAGAATCAACAATCCGGACCAGATTACGAATGCTTATATCAGTGCGCATGGATTGCCTCAAAACAGTATTGCGGAATCAGATCGTTTTTTGAGTGCCGTTCGAATTGAACGTAGCAAAAGAAATATTAAAATGGTAAATAAATTGAACCTTTTATTAGGTGGATCAGCTATTCATATTGACTACGATACCGATGTGCTTGCAGAGTCGTTTTACTCGTGCGGCGGTGAGGTGACAGAACGGCATATATTGTTTTCTTTATCAAAAAAACTTGCAGAAAACTTTAGTAAGGGGAAAGAGTTAATCGGCATGTTGAAAGATATATTCGGACTCAACTTAAACGTTAGGCAAATGGAGTATCTTTCGGACGTGCAAAACCCTTTTTACGAATATGATCTTTTAAACGTACTGAAATCAAGCCTAATAAAAAATATATATACTGATGTAAATAAGAGCGAAGCGCTCGCTGTTCGAGAAGCGGTAGACTTTATAAAATCTGTTGGGGCTATACCTAGTTATTGTTATTTGGGTGACGTGAGCGATTCGCCGACCGGAGATAAAAAGGCACAGAAATTTGAAGACGATTATCTTGAAGACGTTTTTATCGAATGTAAAAGGATAGGGTTCCAGGCAATCGCATATATGCCTTCAAGAAATACGCGGGAGCAGCTTAAGAGGGTGATAGAACTTTGCGAAAAATACGGCTTTTTGCAGATTAGCGGCGAAGACATCAACCAACCCAGGCAGTCGTTTGTCTGTAAGCAGCTGAAAGAACCGGATTTTGCACATTTGGTTGATACGACTTGGGCGCTTGTCGGTCACGAAATCGGTGTAACCCAGGATAGAAGTAAAGGAATGTTTTCGGATACTATCGAACTAAATATGCAACAGATAAAACAAAGGATACAAAAGTTTAAAAGAATAGGCATTCAGAATTGGAAGGATTTCAATTGCCGTAATGCGTTTGACAAATAAGGAAGGAACCAGATATTTTTGAACTATTTTTGTATTGTTCTAATATATCAAAATCTGATCTGAGGGAATTATGGGAAGACTCGACACTGTGATATTTGATATGGACGGAACGTTGTTAAACACCCTTGAGGATATTGCGGATAGCGTGAATTTTATAATAAGTAAATACGGATTTCCTTTAAGGACTTTGCGGGATGTGAGACAATTTGTCGGCAACGGTGCGGCCCGGCTTCTTGAACTTTCTATCCCGGAAGGAATTAACAACCCTCATTATTATCACTGCCTTGATGAATTTACAAATTATTATAAAGATAATATACAAAATAAATCTGTTCCTTTTTCCGGAATATTGCGGCTTCTGGATTATTTGTATCAGAGGAACTATAAACTCGCAATCGTATCTAATAAAATTGACCAATCGGTTAAATATTTGAATAGAAAATTTTTTGGCGATTATATCAAAGTTGCAATCGGAGAATCTGACGATATAAGAAGAAAGCCAGCGCCGGACAGCGTTTTTAAAGTTCTGGACATATTACGCTCCACAATTTCCAATGCTGTATATGTGGGAGATTCAGAGGTGGATATTAAAACGGCCAACAATGCAGGCGTCGTAAGCATTGGGGTTACTTGGGGCTATCGGGACAGGAAAATTTTAGAGTATGCAGGTGCGGATTTTATTATAAGTGAACCTATGGAGTTATTTGATTTACTTGAAGTCAACATTCATTGCAATGAGAAAAGCAAAAGCCTTCATAAAAAACTTTAATGTTAATGAAATGGGATACAGATATGGAAAAAACATATCAATTGAGGTTCTATACGCCGGGATATGATGAATCAAAGGAAGGAGATGTATTTGGCTGCGCATCTTTTGGACTTTGTGATGAGAAAGATTGGTTTGCATCAGATCAAGCGGTGTGTTTAACATACGGAAATGAAATCAAAGGTATTTTAATTAATTCTTCGCTTGAAGAAGCACGCGGACAGATAGTGGCTATACCAAATAAAGCTGATGTGAAGGCAGGAATCGTGCTTTTTGGGAATTGTGGCGGTGAAAATGGATTTATGAAATTTTTATCTGTCCAGAAGACAGAAAGATTTTGGTTCGGCATACCACAAGGGAAAATGCTTTTGAAAGAATGCGTTTTTTTTATTCCTGCGAGAATGCGCTTGTTTTTGGATGTGCCGGCTTAAAATCCATGCTGGGTAACAAGCGCTTTGTTACAGGGAAAAATACAATCGGCCTATTCATGTTTGGCGAAATTGCGTCGATTGGAAAGTATAGTGACTTTGGGAATCTGACTCTTTCCAGATTACAGATTATTTCGAAATAAATGCGAGGCGGCTTTTTATGGTTGTGTAATGGTTCGAAATGATAATAAATAAGGGAAGGACTCAAAGTTTGTTTTGGCTGGCGGTGGAAACACATCTTGAAAAGACAACGGGTCATATCAACCAATATTATTCAAACGATGTACTTCTTATGAGTAATATAAAATATAAACTGCATTTAAAAAATATTTATCTGAATAATTTTTATTCTGAAAAAATAAAGGAGGAGTGATGTAAAATGTCAAAATTGGAACCGAAGGTAAAACCTAAAATTGGTATACTTTACGCTGGGCTTGCCGCATATTGGCCTCAATATCCGGAGTTCTTGGAAATCGGTACCAATATGCTGGAAAGGTATGTAAAGAAATTTGATAAAATCGGGGAAGTCGTTTTGCAGAAATTTATCGATACGCCTGAAAAAAGTGAAGCTGCAGGCAAATTTTTCAGGGAAGAGGATATTGATATTCTGTATATACTACCGTTCGGTTATACAACTGGTATGATTATTGTACCGGCAGTACGTGCAGTGAATTGTCCGATCCGCATTATGGCAACGCACGAGGATGCTACATATGATTATAGGGCTGCAACTGACTCGACATGGTTACATCACAGTGGTATTTGCTGCATTTCCGAATATGCGGGCACGCTTAAACGTATGGGCATAAAATTCAAAACCACGGTCGGCTGGTTGAATGATAATCGTATGTGGGAAGAAATTCGCCAGGATTCAATTGGTGCATCTGCGGCAAGCGCGTTTAAAAAGATGAATTTTGCTATTATTGGCAACGCATATACAAACATGACCGATATGCCGGCAGATGATCATAGACTCTTGAAAACAATGGGAAAACTTTTTTTAAAACCGGAAATAGAGGAATTTGCAGTTGAGTATGGCAAGGTAAAAGAACATGAGATCAGGGAAATGCTAGAGCAGTTTCGCGATTTTTATGCGGTTGATGAATCTGTAACCGATGAGCACATGTACGAATCAGCAAAAATAGCAGTGGTTTTTGATAAAATCATTGTGGAAAAGTACGATATAAATGGATATGGATACTATTGGTGGGGCGTAGATCCATTATATACCCGGTTGCGTTCGCAATCAACAGTAGCAGGCTCAAGGCTGGCCTCGATGGGTCGTCCGGGTGTGACCGAAGGTGATGTTAAAACTGCTATGGGAATGAAATTTATGGATCTGGTTGGCGCTGGAGGTATGTTTGTCGAATATAACACTATTGATTTTGAAAATGATTTTATCCTGATTAGTCATGACGGACCAGTAAATTTTAACGTATCTGAAGGCAAACCGCAGCTCAAACATTTATCGGTTCATCACGGTAAAACGGGTAGCGGCCTGGGTATTGATTTTAATTTAAAAAAAGGGCTGGTGACTATTTTGAATTGGACGCAATTTGATACAACATGCGATTCGTTCAAACTGATTTATACGGTGGGTGAGGTGGTAGAAGGAGATATGCTTCGTTGTGGAAATCCTAATGGAAGACTAAAACTTAATCGTGATATTCCGGAATTTGTGGAAGCGTGGTGTCAGGAAGGGCCGGTTCATCATAATTCATTAGGGATTGGTAATCATACCAGGGAAATAGAAGCATTTGCGGAAGTGATGGGCTTAAAATGTGTGAAGATATAAAAAGGATTGTTTTCTGTAAGATATACAAAGTTTTTATAAATAGCCTATCAATTGCAATAAGTTTTATCAACAAAAGCTGTTGTTTTTGTATTAATTGAAACGGGCGTATAAATACTTGAATTGATTTCAATGTGACATTGGAATTGGATTGAAAAGGTTTATTATCGGTTGAAAAAAAAGCCCGGCGTAGAAGGATCTTTTGCCGGGCATTTTTGCCGGGTAAAACTTGGTGCTGTTGAGGTATTCCTCCACGATCCGGAGCGCTTCGCCGAACCGCTGGAAATGCACGATCTCGCGCTTACGCAGGAATTTTAGGGAATCGATCACGTCCGGGTTATCGGCCAGATTGATTATAAACTCATAGGTGGAGCGCGCTTTCTGTTCGGCCGCCATGTCTTCGGTCAGGTCGGTGATCGGGTCTCTCTTGGACTGCAGATAAAGATGCGCATAGTTTTATGGGGTAAAGTGAAAAGGAAGTGAAGGCCGCCGGTGGCGGATGAAGGGAACGAAGTTTTCACTGAACGCGAGCGAAGGCGTATAAGGAATCCTGACTCGAAACGCGAATCCGCAGTGAAGTGGCAAGGGGGAAATTCCCCCGCCCGCCTGAGAGCAAAGAAAAGAGGAAAAAATTATTGCTCTTTATTTATTAATATTAATAAATATGAATTGAATAATAATTGTTTAAAAGGGAAGTTTTATATGTAACATTAAAGCATAAGCGCAATATTAAGAGGGGGATGACATGAAGAATTCAAGTAAAACAGCAAACAGGCTGATCAATGAAATATCGCCCTATCTGCTCCAGCACGCCAATAATCCTGTTGATTGGTACCCATGGGGTGAAGAAGCTTTTGTAAAAGCAAGGAATGAAGATAAGCCAATATTTTTATCAATTGGATATTCTTGCTGTCATTGGTGCCATGTGATGGAGCGGGAGACGTTTGAGGACGAAGAGGCCTCACAAGTGCTGAATGACGGCTTTGTCAGCATCAAAGTGGACCGGGAGGAACGCCCGGACATAGACCATATTTATATGGACATATGCCAGGCCATGACGGGCGGCGGCGGATGGCCGCTTTCCGTATTTATGGACGCGGAGGGGCAACCCTTTTTTACGGGGACCTATTTTACCAACGCACAGTTTATCGATCTTTTGGGGAAGATACGCGATTTGTGGGAAAACGGGCGGGACAAGCTTGCCGCCGCGTCGGACGCGGTGCAAAAATTTCTGGACGCGCAAACGCTCCGAAAAGAGGAAGCAAACGACGGGTTGCCCGACGAGGCGTATTCCGCTCTTGCGGCCGCCTTTGACGGGGAGTTCGGCGGGTTTTCCTACGCGCCCAAGTTCCCCTCCCCCCACCTGCTGCTTTTTTTGATGCGGTACGCCGCGGTGCGGGATAAGCCCCGCGCCATGGAAATGGCAGAAAATACGCTTCGCGCAATGGACCGCGGGGGTATACACGACCATATCGGCTACGGGTTCTGCCGGTATTCCACCGACCGGCGGTGGCTCGCGCCCCATTTTGAAAAAATGCTGTACGACAACGCGCTTTTGGCCTATACGTACATTGAGGCTTTCCGGCAGACGGGGGAGGAGCGGTTCAGGGATACGGCGCTGACCACCCTTTCGTACCTCTCGCGGGTGTTAAGGTCGCCCGAAGGCGGATTTTACACCGCCGAAGACGCGGATTCGGAAGGGGAGGAAGGCAAATTCTACCTGTGGACAAAAAAGGAAACGGAGGATTTGCTGGGCGGCGGGGCCGCGGCGTTCTGCACAAACTATGATATCACGGAAGGCGGGAACTTTGAGGGAAAAAACATCCCAAATCTGATTGGCAATCCGTTGGCTCTCCACGATCTGCCAGCCTTTGAGGCGGAGCGCAAAATTTTGTTTGCCGCGCGCGAAAAGCGGCCGCATCCCTTTCTGGACGACAAGGTCCTCACCTGCTGGAACGGGCTTTGCATGGCGGCCTTCGCCTATGCCGGGCGGACGCTGGAAGATCCAGCGCTGATAAAGGCGGCCGGGGATGTTTGGCTGTTCATACGCGGGAATATGACGGACGGGCGGGGCGGCCTGATCTCTTCCTGGCGGGCGGGGGAAGGCAGGAATCCCGGGCATGCGGACGACTACGCGTATATGGTCTGGGGCCTGCTAGAATTGTTTGCCGCGACAAGCGACATCGAGAACCTGTCCCGGGCTGTTCGGCTTGACGCCGTTTTTATGGAGCGGTTTGCTGACGAGCAGACCGGCGCGCTTTATTATACGGACAAGGACGCCGAAAAGCTGATCGCCCGTACCCGAACGGGCTACGACGGGGCCGTGCCCTCGGCCAATTCGGTGCAGGCGATGAATCTATTGCGGCTGTATTCATGGACGGGGGACATGAAATTCAAAGCGGCGGCGGAAGGCATCATTGGCGCGTTCGCGGGGGAAGCGGCAAAAAACCCCGCGGCATACGCGCATATGATGAGCGCATTGCTCCAAATGGGGAGGGAAGAGGCGAAGGTGGTGGTGGCCGGCCGGACGGCAGCCGAGATGGCCGAACTGCTCTCCTGCGCACGGAAGGCGGGCGCGGTAGCCGTGCCGGTGGCGGCGGATGCCGCGCTGCCCGAAAACCTGAAAGAATATTTTGAAAGTTACGCGCCGCTGGGCGGCAGAAGCGCCGCCTACGTCTGCCGGGGGCACGCCTGTCTTCCCCCCGTGACCGATACCGGCGCGCTGATAAAGCTGCTGGAA
>Ga0351941_1049_pt1 | contig 43637 bp, 36 predicted proteins | sample TotcelHT113001N9_FD_206853 | JGI IMG/M metagenome (GOLD analysis project Ga0351941, IMG submission 206853) | Enriched cells from coal bed in the Powder River Basin, Montana, United States - Total cells T11 rep2 HSBNCT.T11.300.1.N9 ...
TAAAGCTAGATTTAAAAATCAACCCTATAATCAAACAGAACCTTAGAAAAAAGCAAAGAAAAAATCTACTCCGTACCCGGATCGCTTATTTCTCCGGCCGTATCCGGATTATTTTTATTTTTGCGCAGGGAGAAGAATTCGTCCAGCACCACCACCAGGCTGCCCAGGGCGAGCATGATGTAATAGGTCATGATGCGCCAGATCAAAAGGGCCATGAAAACGAGGTCCTTGGGGAAAAACGCGCTGAAGATGGCGTAGAACCCGCCTTCGGAGGCGCCGGCCGCGCCGGGCAGCGGGAAATAGGACACCGCCGTATACAGGAACGCCTGCAGGGCCATGATGAAGATGAATGTATATTGTTGCAGGCCGAACGCGCGGTAGATAAAGAAGGTGACGGCGAACAGAAAGCCGATGTTCACGAGGGAGATAAATACTGCGATGACCATTTTGCCTATGTTGTTTTTTAAATATTTGGCGGTCCCGTTGTAATCCTCTATGATTTTGGTGAAAGCGTTTTTGGCCTTCTCCAGTTTTTCTACGGTTTTAATGATCTTTGCGCGGTGCAGGAAGTTGATGATGGAGCTGCCGGCTCGGAGGACCCAGGTTTCGTTCACAACGGTAAGTATAAAAAGAGTGAGGGCGACGACATATAAAACGCAGCCCGTAACGGCAAGCCAGTAAACGGCTGTATTGCTGTGGATGTAACTGCTGCCCAGCACGAGCCAGGAGAGCGCGAAGAAAATCAGTACGGTGCTCGCGAAGGTAACGAATTTGATGAGCACGACGCAGGTGGCCGCGCCGACCGAGATCTTCTCACGCTTCATATAAAGGATCTGGAAGGGCTGGCCGCCCGATGAGGACGGGGTAAGCGCGCTGTAATACAACCCCACGATACCGATCTTAAGAGACTTGGGAAAAGAAAGCCTGTCGTCCGTCATGTTGTTGGTGATGTATTGCAGCAGCCATCCGTCCGTGAGCAAGTACGCTACCATACAAACAACACCGCCCAGTATCCAAGCCAGGTTGATCTGCCGGAGGGCCTTGCCCATGTCCTGAAAGTTGGAATCGAATATGCCTATGAGTACGATGACCAGCACGGTTATGCCGATATACGCAAACCTGAATACTGACGTTTTGGCTGCCTTTTTCATACTACCTCTGATTATTGTTTGTTTGATTTTAAAATAATAAACCTATTATAGCATACTATTATGTTCTATAAAGCATCAATTTATTTATGCGCCGTTTCCCCGTGGAAACGATGGCTCCCTGGCGCATATCCAAAGATGGCGCTAAAAAAAGTATACAACAAAATGACTGTTATTTCTACAGCGGACGATAAATATTTTGCCGTGCGGCATTACGTCCCGATTGGCTTTTACTTGGATCCGGCGTTTTAATATGGACAGGACAGAAACGAGATGCTACAATTTTAATGCGGGTTTTTACCTGACAGACGTATGGAAAGGAAGTTGCAAGATGGCGGATCTGGTTGCTTTTGGGGAACTGCTGATCGATTTTTCGCCTGCGGGCGAAGGGAAAATGGGGAACCCGGCGTTTGAGATGAATCCGGGCGGCGCGCCCCTCAACTGCGCGGCGGCCATGTGCCGCCTGGGAGGCAGCGCGGCGTATATCGGCGAGGTGGGCGTTGACCTGTTCGGGGATTTTATTCTGGGGAAAATGAAGGAAACCGGTATAAAGACCTGCGGCGTTGTACGGACGGAGGCGGCCCATACCACCCTCGCATTCGTGCGCATCGCTCCTGACGGGGAGAGGGAGTTTTCTTTTTTGCGCGGGGCGGATGTGCTGATCGAAAAGGAAGAGTTAAACCTTTCTTTGCTGGAAGGGGCAAAGATTCTGCAGTACGGGTCCCTTTCATTTACCGACCAGCCGGCCAGAAATACGTCGGTCGCTCTGCTGAAAGCGGCGCGTGAAAGGAATATAAAAACCTGCTATGACCCGAACTACCGCCCGCCGCTCTGGAGGAGCGAGGACGAGGCGGCGGCGCAGATGCGGCATGCGCTCGCTTTCGCGGACATGGTGAAGATGTCCGAAGAAGAGATGGAACTGCTGCTGGACATCGATAAGAGCGACCCGGAAAGGGGAGCCAGGATGCTGGTGGAATTGGGAAAAGAGGTTGCGCTGGTGACCGCGGGCAGCCGCGGCGCGTACTATGCGACCCCAAAGGAGGAAGGATTCGTGCCCGGGTTTGCCGTGCGCGCTGTCGATACCACCGGGTGCGGGGACGCGTTCACCGGCGCTTTTCAGTATATGTTATTCAATCGGCCGGATGCTCCCATGCGCGAAAAGGTTGCGTTTGCAAATGCGGTGGGCGCCCTGTGCGCGACCAAAATGGGCGGGATGCCCGCTATGCCCACGCTGGATGAGACAATAAGGTTTATGGATATACAAGGATAAAACCCCGAAGGGAGCTTTGATATGGAACTTAAATGGAGCGTGCCGACCCGAATCATACTGGGGGACGGCTGTATTTTGAATAATGCGGGGCTGCTTGCCGAAACGGGCAGACGGGCCTTTATTGTGACATCGCCATCCAGTGCGAAAAACGGGTCGCTGGATGATTTAAAAAGGGCGCTTGACGATCAGGGTGTTTTTTACGCGGTGTACGACAAAACGCCCCCGAATCCGCCGCTTTTGGCTGTCGGTGAAATGGGAAGTGCGGCGCGCGCCCTGGGCTGCGATTTTGTGGTCGGCCTGGGCGGCGGCAGCGCAATGGACGCGGCCAAGGCCGCGGCGGTGCTGGCCGCGAACGATACCGGTCCCGAAGGAGTATATAAACAGCCTTATAAAAACAAGCCGCTGCCTCTTATTGCCGTGCCCACTACCTGCGGTACGGGCAGCGAGGTGACCGCGGCATCCGTACTGACGGTGGGGGATATGAAAAAATCGTTCAAATCGGACGATGTGATTCCAAAGATCGCGTTTCTGGATGCGCGGTATATTGACAGCCTGCCCCAGAGCATAACGGTGGACACTGCGGTTGACGCGCTTTCGCATGCGCTGGAAGGGTATCTGATAATGGATTCGTGGGTGAGCGACATGCTGGCCGAAAGGGTATTTGCGTTTTTTTCGATGTGCCTGCCCTCGCTTGTATCGGGCGGGTACTCCCATGAAATACGGGAACACCTTTTGTTTATGGCCATGCTGGCCGGGCTTTCCATCGTGATCACCGGCACTTCGGCGGTGCATGCCATGGGGTATGCGCTAACCACCCAGCGGGACGTTCCGCACGGACGGGCCTGCGGATTGCTGCTGGGTGACTTTCTTGCGCTCTGCTATCCGGCGAAAAAGGCGAAGATTGACAAGGCGCTTTCATTGCTGGGCATTGAAACGGCGTTGGATTTTAAAAAGATGCTGGACGATTTATTTGGCGAAAAAGAGGAATATACGCTGCGGGAACTTAAAGAATTCACCGAGATATCTTGCGATTCGGCTCTGTCGCGGCCCAATCCCGTGAAGATGGAAAAAGAAGACGTGTTTGCACTTTTCAAAAAAGCGCTTTTATAAAAAAGAAAAAAAAAGCTGTCCCGCAGGACAGCTTTTTGCTTGGTTTTCTTACTTTTAAAAGAAAAGGATAAAAGAATTTATTTTTTTGTTTTGATGAGCGCGATATGCGCCGTAACGCCCGCGCCCACCAGGGGGAGCAGGACAAACAGGTATTCTTTTTGGAAAATGAGCATGGAGGCCGCAAGGGTGGCCCACAGGAATGCGACCGCCCGGATTTTAACGCCCGCGGGCACGCCCGTTTTGTTTTTATAGTTCTCCACATAGCTTGCCAGCGTTTTATTTTTTAGGAGCAATTTTGAAAACTTTTCGTTGCTCCCCGAAAACAGAAAGACCGAAAGCAGGAGGAAAGGCGTGGTGGGCAGCACCGGAAGGGCCACGCCCACGATGCCGACGCCCAGGCTCAAAAAACCCATGCTCATCATTAAAGTCTTTTTTACGCTCATTTACAAGCCTCCGTTATAAGGTCTGGCGAACCCGTTCTTCCTGCGGCAGCGCGGCCAGCTGCTTGACGCGCGCCGCGTCCAGAACGAGAAGCTCTGCCAACTTCAATCCCCAGTTTGCATCGGCTTTATAGAAAAGCGCGGTCTGCCTGAGCTGGAGGTTCTTTTTTGCGTTTTTCAGGTGCCCTGCTATATTGTGCGCCAAGTGGTCTTGATGCATCTTATTCAATACCCGCCTGTATAGTTCGCCCGGCTGTGTGAAATCCGCATCCCCGGTCGGGCGTTCGTGGCGGCTGAGCACGGCGCGCAGTTCAATGGCCGGCGGCGAGAAGGATGCATCCGGCACGGGCGCGCCGGGGACCGAATTGGGATAATAGTTCGGGCCGCTGCCGCCGTTGCCGTTTACGGACATATAGCCGTCCCGCTGATAGGAATGCAGCGGAGCGTTTTTGGGCGCGTTGACGGGTATCTGCACGTTGTTTGCCCCCAGACGGTGGCGGTGGGCGTCCTGGTAGGCGAAGGTGCGGCCCTGCAGCAGTTTGTCCGGCGAAAAGGTGATGCCGGGCACGAGATTGTTCGGCGCGAACGCCGCCTGCTCGACCTCCGCAAAGTAGTTTTCGGGATTGCGGTTTAGAACCATTTTTCCGAGCGGGATCAGCGGAAAATCGCCGTGATACCAGACCTTGGTGACATCGAACGGGTCGAAATCGTATTCCTTTGCCTGCTCGTTTGTCATGATTTGTACGTAAACGGACCAGGAGGGATAGTCCCCCTTTTGGATCGCTTCAAAAAGATCCCGTGTAGAATAGTTGGGGTCTTTGCCCGCGAGGTCTTCCGCCTGGGCGGCGTTAAGCGTCTTATTGCCCTGGTCGGTCTTGAAGTGGTATTTGATCCATACGTATTCGTTTTTGGCGTTGTACCACATATAGGTATGGCTGGAATGGCCGTCCATGTGGCGGTAGCCGTCCGGTGTTCCGCGATCCGAAAACAGGATGGCGACCTGGTGAAGGGATTCGGGCGTCAGGGAAAGGAAATCCCAGAACATGTCCGCATCCGGCAGGTTGGTTTGCGGATGCCTTTTCTGCGTGTGGATGAAGTCCGGGAACTTGATGGCGTCCCGGATAAAGAATACCGGGGTGTTGTTTCCCACCATGTCGTAGTTGCCTTCCTCTGTATAGAATTTTATTGCGAATCCACGCGGGTCCCGCGCGGTGTCCGCCGAACCCCGCTCGCCGCCCACCGTGGAAAAACGGGCGAACACTTCCGTCTTTTTGCCCACTTTGGACAGGAACGCGGCGCGCGTGTATTTTGAAAGGTCGTTCGTCACTTCAAAATAGCCGCCCGCGCCCGCGCCTTTGGCGTGCACGACGCGCTCGGGGATGCGTTCCCGGTTGAAATGCGCGAGTTTCTCTACCGTATGCGCGTCCTGAAGGAGCGTATAGCCTTCAACGGGGCCGGTGGTGATGGAAGCTTGGTCGGAAGATACCGGCATGCCGGCTGCGGTTGTCAGGACTTCTTTTTTATCTTTTTCCATATTAAAACCTCCTGTATAATATAATATTTTCTAAAGGACATATCAATACATATATTTATATATAAGCAGATTTTAACAGGCTGAACCGGAAATGTTTAAAATTTTAAAACATTTGACAGTTATTTTATGTGATGAAACGAAACGGGCAGGAATGGTTTCGTGCGGGAAGGTGTTTTCAGGTGAAGCGAAGGGGAAACCTGCCGGTGACGGGATTTTTTTTGCCATAGGCGAAAACGGCGCGCTTGGCGCCGGCGTATAGAAACGCGGCGTTGATTTTTTCTCCGCCATTTTCCTCAAAAAATGTGCGGCGGATTTGATTGAACGATTTCTTGAAATCCGGGTCGGACACCTTTAAAAAGTCCGGGATCTTCTGGCCGCAGGCAATCCGGTCGCAGACCAGCGCGTCGCGCAGTTTTTTTTGGCCGACGCCCGGCAGGGTGAGAAAATAGCCGTATGCCTGCCGGGTGAATGCATCCAGGGAGCGCCGTTCGGGCAGGGGGATATGCAAAAGGGTTTTTCCAACCCCGAGGAAAAGGCCGAAGGGACGGATGCCGGACGCTTCCAAAAGGTATGCCAGCGTCAGGGAAAACCGGCCGCTGTTGTAGAGTTTATTAAGCGCGTATTCGGCGCAGCGGAGCAGGCGCATATCCCCTTCTGAAAGCCAGGGATTGCTCTTGACCTCATAGGGCGGCTTTTGCGAATAGCGGTATTCCATTTCCTGTGCGCGGCGGCGCAGATCAGAGCCGTGCAGCATCTTCAGAAAGCCGAGCTGGAGCATATGGGGGCGGAGCGCAAAGGCGCGGTCGAAGGAACTGGCAAAGGACGCAAGGTCTTCTTTGGGCAGGCCCGCTATCAGGTCGGCATGCAGGTGAATGTTGCCCGCGTATATGATCTTACGTATGTTCTCTTCCGCTTTGTTTATGTCTGTTTTTCGAACCACGGCCTTAAGGGTATCCGGGTTGAAGCTCTGGAGACCGGCTTCCAGCTGAATGAGGCCGGGGGGAGCCGCAAAGAGCAGGCGCAGCGTTTGTTCGTCAAAAAGGTCTGCCGCCACTTCGAAATGAAAGCGGACGCCGGCCGGAATGGCGCTGTGCGCGTTTTGGATGATGAAATCAAATAGTTCGAAGGCGCGTTTGGGATTGCAGTTGAACGTGCGGTCCACCAGCTTTACGGTCTGGCAGCCCGAATTTGCAAGGAGCAGAATGTTTGCTTTTGCGCGGTCCATATCGAAGAAACGGACTTCCCGGCCGGATAGGCCGGAGAGGCAGAAGGCGCAGGAAAAGGGACAGCCGCGGGAGGTTTCCAGATAGGCGATCCGGCCGCCGAGTGCGTCCATGTATTCTTTTGAATAGGGGGAGGGGGGCTCGGACAGCGGCGGCGCGGGCGGACCGCACCGTATGCCGCCGCGGTCTCTGAAGAACAGGCCGGGCACATCCGAAACATCGGCGTTTTGATGCAGGGCATTGAGCAAAAGCGGGAAAGGGACCTCGCCTTCCCCCGTTATAACAAAATCCACATCCGGGTTTTCCGTAAGTATCTCTTTCGGATTGCAAGAGACCTCCGGGCCGCCCAGGACGATCCGCACGGAGGGAAGGGCTTCCCTGATAAGGGGGAGAAGGAATCTGATGAAAGAAATGTTCCAGATGTAACAGGAAAAAGCAAGCACATCCGGCTTGCGCCGGACGATATTGCTTACGATATCTTCCGCCGGCTGGTTGACCGTGCCTTCCAGAATGGTGACATCACTGAACTCTGCCGCGCTTTGCTTTAAATACCAGACCGCAAGGGAGGAGTGGACGTATTTTGAGTTGAGGGATATGAGGAGGGTACGCATAAATGCTCCTTATAAACAACAAAACCTTAATAAACATTATAGGATTGTCCCGGAAAATAAACAAGATAGGAAATCGTTTGCGAGATATATGATGTGATAAAATATTGTAAAAGAAGACAATTGGTAGTAATATAAAATGAAGATTAAAATATAAATAAATTAGTTTTCAAACAATTCGCATAAATTTTAAGATATTCCTTTTTTTGAGAGGAGAATAAATGAGTATTGAGGAAAAACATATACAGAGTAAGAAAATGTCTTCCTATGAATTGAGAAATACTGGTTTATTTGAATCAAATGATTTATTAACCAATCCAAAATATAAAAGAGAATTGTATGCGATATTTGGGATTGGTTGCTTGATAGGAGCAATAATATTTCTAATCGTTTATGGATATAGAATCTTGGATGTTCAATATGTTAACTGGATATACAGCAATCCCGATTCTGATCTTTTTCAGGCACAGATGGGATTTGATTATTTCAGAAATTCCGACTGGGGATGGCCGATCGGCTATTATATGAATTTTGGGTACCCATTCGGTACCTCAATTGTTTTTACGGATTCCTTACCGCTTTTCGCGATCGTTTCTAAATCATTCGGCGCTGTATTGCCTGAAAGTTTTCAATACCTTGGAATATGGGGCTTGCTGTGCTGCTGCCTGCAGGGCGGTCTGAGCAGTATTATCCTAAGGCGGTATACATCCAAGCGTCTGCTTATACTTCTAATCATCCCAATATTTGTTGTTTTGCCTGTTCTGACTTACAGGATGTTCTCACACTGCTCTTTATCTGCCCATTGGTTAATATTAGCTGCCATATTTATATATGTGTACAGGGACAGCATTCCAAAATTAAAAAGCAGAGTGATTTTCTGGAGTGTGCTGTGCGCGTTATGTGTGACGATCCACGCATATTTTATCGTCATGATCGGCGTAATGCTGGTCGGATTCTTAATTGACGATTTCATGCATTTTAAAAATATCAAGCGTATCCTTTTGATTGGAGGAGCCGCCGTTTTATCGACAATAGCCGTTTTTTGGCTTGTTGGGGGCTTTTTTCCAACCACAAGGGCTATCGGTGGTTTGGGATTGTTTTCCATGAATCTTAATGCCCTTTTTAACAGGATATTTTTGCCTAATAATATATTTAATATTATGCAGCCTTTACCAACGGCATACCCTGAACAATATGAAGGCCTTAATTATTTAGGGTTAGGCGGAATTATAATGCTGGTTTTCTGGTTATTTTTTAAAACAAAGGATACGATTTTATTTTTTAAAGCAAAAAAACGACCTAGTAATTGTAATATTAGAAAACATATTCCTGTAATTTTTGTATGCGTAATATTGACTGTTCTAGCATTAAGCCCGATAATAACTTTTTATGATAAAACTCTATTTTCATATATGGATTTTCCTTTGGTACAAAGAATTTTAGGATCATTTAGAGCTACGGGAAGATTTTTCTGGCCGGTTTTTTATTTGATTCTAATTTATCTTTTTGCTTTTTTGGTAAAAAGGGTAAGCAGACAAAAATGGATTACAATTTTATTAGTTGCTTGTACTGTTATACAGTTGTTTGATCTCTCGGCTTATTTAAATGAGAAATCCAAATTAACACAAAATGAATATAACTATCAGACTACGTTTGTTTCAACTTTTTGGGAGGAGGTACCATCAACTTTTGAACATATTGAAGTGCTTTACAATGCCGATCATTTGATTCTTAACGAGTTAGCATTGTATTCTTTACAACATGGGATGACAATGAATACCGGTTATTTTTCACGTGCGAATTATTCAGCGATAAACGAGCGAATTGAAAAAATAAAGAGCGACTTATTTCTTCAAAAAAATTGGGATGAGGATTCTTTATATATTATGGGACATGGTGAACATGGATTGCCATTGCTTACCAATACAGAAATGATAGAACTTCAAATTGATGGATTTTACGTAGTTTTCGCTAAAGGATCAATGGATTTAGATGATTATAAAAATAATATCATTCAATATATTCCTGATGAACCAAAACAGGCAGATTTTATTTTATCGGCAGAAAAAAGTTATAAAGTTGATATGGAACATGCTTCCTTTAAGCTGTCCGACATACAGGTAAGTAAAGAATATAAGGCGGGTAGTTCATTTGAATTGAATTTTAATTTCACAAACACATCTCAGCAGGTATATCCCAGCAAACTGTATTTTGATAATCCTGCCGGCATCTCCTATCATTGGTATGATGAAAACGACCATATAGTTATTTTCGATTATCCGAGGGTTTATTTTACCAAAAACGTGATGGAAAATGACACAATTCCAATCGATATGACCATTGAGGTTCCATCTGTAGAGCCTGGAAAATATAAACTCATGATTGATATTGTTCAAGAAAATATTGCGTGGTTATCCGATATAAGCACTTCTAAATATGTATATGAAATAGATATTTTTTGAGACCTGAAGTTCATCATTTTTTTATGTATCTATTAAACTTTGGCGTTGATATTTTATCTTTTTCAACCTTTCTATTAAAAAAAGAAAGGTTGAGTCAAAGAAAACCAAATACAGGCAAATAACAAGCAGAATATAAATAAACTCGTACTTAACCACAAAGGAATCCCTGCGCCAGAGGCCGACTTGAAGGGGTTATGGGAGAGGTGTCGGAGAGGGCGAAAGGGGAGGATCGGAACTTCCCTCGTCCTCTCTGACAAAATAACAGGAAAAGACGGTTAGTAATGCATGCTTTGGATGAGCAGCAGCGCAGCTATGGAACGCGTTATGAAGCTGAAACACCTTATTCGGCGCTGTGCGCCACCTTTCCACTTTGCTATAAGTTCAAACTTTGATCAACGGGGTTCATTCGCGCTCACCTCATGCTCAACGAAAACTGCGTTCTCTTTTTATGCACAGGCGGCGTTCACTCCGTTTTCTGGCGGGGAGGAAAGCTTTATTTGCGCGAGATAAGTCCTAATTATCAACATTTAGATTTAACAGAGCTTTTAAAAAATACATTTAATTTTCGACGATTATAATTACATATTGTTATATTTTGCATGATAGGATATTATATAGGTGTGGAAACGGCATTTTTAAGCTTGAACTTTTTAAATAATAAAGGGAAATTGTTTTGAAAAATACAGTTAGAAGAATCATTTGTTTGATCATAATATGCGTACTGATCATTCCGGCATCGGCTCTTGCACAGGAAAATGCGGGCGAAAGCCCGTCAGCTTCTGTACAGCCGTCCGAACAGCAGGTACTGCAGGAACCGATGGCATCCGGGGAAGCCGGCGTATTGCCGGACGGTTTAAATGAGTCTGTTATAACGGAAATAAAGGATATTGCCGCAACCGACGGCGCGCTTGCCGCGGCCATGCTGAACGCGCACAAGGCCGAAAATGGGTTTGCTTCCGCCGTGGCCGGCGTTCTTGATTCCTATGTGGGCGGCGGCAATGCGGTCCAGTGGGAAGCTTTTATTAAAACGATCGATATCGGGAATGTGGCGATATCGGCAACGATAGACACATCAAGCATCCATGCGGTTCCGGCCGGGGACTTTAGCGGAAGCCTGTCTGTACAGGACGGGCAGTACACCTTTATCTATCCGGACCGGTTGTCCGCCGGAGAACAGGCTGTTTTTGAAGATTATATCGCAAATGGAGGAGAGACGGTAAAAACCGCTTTCTCTTTCACGCTTCCATCGGGCGTCGGTTCGGCGGATGTTTATAACGCGGCGGCATCCGGCGGAGCAGGCTCCTTTGATACGGAAAACTGCGTCCCCGCCAAAGCCGCGGGACAAGCAGGCCTGTTTTTGGATATCGCCCGTTTGGACGGCGGCGGGATTGCGATGCTGCCCGTGCCCGAGGGCGCGTTAAAAATTTGGGCCGTTGTGTTCAGGGACGGGAGCGGAAATGTCGTTTCGGCGGGCAAGGTAACAGTCAATGTGCAAACCGAGAGTACCGGAGAGCCGCAGGAAGAGACGACATTGCAGGATATGGGCGCAGTATCTGGACTGTCGGGTTTGCCTTATGTGGACGGCGAGGTTCTGGTCAAATTCAAGGACAATGTGAGCGCAGCAAAGAAAAGCATGACGATACGGTCGTTCGGCATTGAGAAAGAAAAGAAGAACAAAGTTTCCGTTGTGAAGCTGGACATAGGCAAAACTGTTGCGCAAACCGTTGCGGAGATGAAGAATGACCCGAATGTACAGATCGCGCAGCCGAATTACCTTTACTCATTACTCGAAACGGAATCTTTAACCACCTCCGTCAATGACCCATATGTTATTAATGCATGGTATCTGGACAACATCGGCATGAAGGACGCATGGGATTATTCGCGGACGAACGGGACGGTGAAAGTGGCCGTTCTGGACACCGGCATCGACCTTACACATCCCGATTTGAACGACAATATCGTATACAGCTGGGACGCGTACAACAACGCCCCGCTGGCGGGCGATCTGGGTTTCCATGGAACACATGTGGCAGGGATCATCGCCGCCGAGGCAAACAACGGCATTGGCGTTGCAGGCGTTTCCTACAACGCGGCGCTTGTTGCGATCAATGTATTCCATAATGATGCGGAACTGGGCCTGGTTGCGGATTCCGCCACGCTCTGCGGCGCGTATGATATTGCGATGGCCCAGGGCGTACGGGTGGTCAACATGAGCCTGGGCGGATATTTCGGGGCAGGCGGACCGGGGTATTATGATTTATTGCTGGAAGACAAAATTGACCAGGCAGCCGCGCAGGGAATCGTAACCGTTTGCGCCGGCGGTAACGGGGACAGTAACGGGAACCCCATTACCGATCCGATATTCCCGGGGGATTACGACACCTGCATATCGGTCGTGCCCACTGATTCGAACAATGTACGCGCGACCTATGCGGATTACAACAGCTACAAGGATATTTCCGCGCCGGGGGTCAGTATATTAAGCACATTGCCCATGGATTACGGGACTTATGGCGGCTACGCTTATACGGGCGGTTCGTCCATGGCGTCGCCCATGGTGGCGGGGGTTGTTGCGGCAATGATCGCGGCCGACCCCGGCCTGACGGTGGACGAGATAAAGACACTGCTGTATGAGAACGCGACCGATCTGGGGACCGCCGGTTATGACGCGTATTACGGCTGGGGAAAGGTGAATGCGTACCAAACCATCCTTGACCTGACCAGTTCTTTTACCGTGACTTTTAACAGCCAGGGGGGCAGCGCCGTTTCGCCGATTTCGGCGGATTACGGCAGCACCATCACGGCGCCGGCAGCGCCGACAAAAACAGGGTATGATTTCGGAGGCTGGTACAAGGAATCCGGGTGTATCAACGCATGGAATTTTTCGAGCGATACGGTTACGGGCGATACAACACTGTGGGCCAAATGGACAGTCAGTACTTATACGGTGACATTTGACAGCCAGGGGGGCAGCGCCGTTTCGTCCATTTCCGCCGAATACAACAGTATCATAACAGCGCCATCAGCGCCGACGAAAACAGGGTATAATTTCGGCGGGTGGTATAAGGAATCCGCCTGCGTCAACGAATGGAATTTTGCGACGGACACAGTCAAAGGCAATACGACGCTATACGCAAAATGGGTGAATGTGCCGCCGTCTTTGGTATCGCTTGGGTATAATACGACCAATCCGACGTACGCGGCGACGTTCAATATGGCGGCGAATATTAATAATGGGTCAAGGTCGATCACCAACGTGATTCTGAACGTATGGAACACGAACGTGGGGCGTGCCGGGAGCACATACGCCTATGACGCGGCCTATGCAAACGGGCAGTGGACGGCGGCGTTCGACCGTACAAACCACGGGGATACGGCGGGGACGTATTCCATAGAGGTATACGCCACCGATTCGGAAGGCGTGACCTATGCGCTGGGGTACAAGCTGATCACCCTGAAAGACAAAGCACCCAGCCTTTCGTCGCTTACGTATGATACGACCAGCCCGACGTACGCAACGGCGTTCAATATGTCGGCGGCGGTCGACGGCGGATCCAGAACAATAACGAATGTGAAACTGGGCGTATGGAACACGAACGTGGGGCGTGCCGGGAGCACATACACGTATGACGCAACCTACGCAAACGGAAAGTGGACGGCGGCGTTTGACCGCGCGAACCACGGGGATACGGCGGGGACATACTCCATAGAGGTGTACGCCGTCGATTCGACGGGGAAGACGTATTCTCTGGGATACAAGCTGATCACGCTGCAGGACAACAATGTTGTTGTGAATCCCAGCCTGACGTCGTTCACCTTTGGCACGGCCAGCCCGACGTACGCGACCACGTTCAGCATGACGGGAAAGATAGACAACGGCACCAAGACGGTGTCCGCGGTGAAATTCAAGGTATGGAACGCGACGGCGGGCGCGGCAGGGACGACGTACGAGTACACGGCGGCGTATTCGGGCGGGCAGTGGATCGCGACGTTCGACCGCGCGAACCACGGGAACAACGCCGGGACGTATACCGCAGAGGTGTACGCCACCGATACGGCCAATGTGACCTATCTGCTGGGAAGTAAACAGATTACGCTGCAGGACAAGGCGCCCACATTGACGTCGCTCACGTATGATACGACCAACCCGACGTACGCCACGACATTTAATATGTCGGCGGCGGTCGACAACGGGAACAGGCCGGTCACGAGCGTGATATTGAATGTATGGAATACGAACGTGGGGCGTGCCGGGAGTACATACGCCTATGACGCAACCTATGAAAACGGCAAGTGGACGGCGGCGTTCGATCGGACGAACCACGGGGATACGGCGGGGACGTACTCCATAGAGGCGTACGCCGTCGATTCGACGGGGAAGACCTATTCTTTGGGCTACAAGCTGATCACGCTGAAAGACAACAATGTTGTGGTGAATCCCAGCCTGACGTCGCTTACCTTCGGCTCGACTAGCCCGACGTACGCGACCACATTCAGCATGACGGGAAAGATAGACAACGGCACCAAGACGGTGTCAACCGTCAAGTTCAAGGTATGGAACGCGACGGCCGGCGCGGCCGGAACGACGTATGAGTACACGGCAGCGTATTCGGGCGGGCAGTGGACGGCAACGTTTGACCGCGCGAACCACGGGAACAACGCCGGGACGTACACCGCAGAGGTGTACGCCACCGATACGGCCAATGTGACCTATCTGCTGGGAAGTAAACAGATTACGCTGCAGGACAAGGCGCCCACATTGACGTCGCTCACGTATGATACGACCAACCCGACGTACGCCACGACATTTAATATGTCGGCGGCGGTCGACAACGGGAACAGGCCGGTCACGAGCGTGATATTGAATGTATGGAATACGAACGTGGGGCGTGCCGGGAGTACATACGCCTATGACGCAACCTATGAAAACGGCAAGTGGACGGCGGCGTTTGACAGGACGAACCACGGGGATACGGCGGGGACGTACTCCATAGAGACGTACGCCGTCGATTCGACGGGGAAGACCTATTCTTTGGGCTACAAGCTGATCACGCTGCAGGACAGCACCGTTGTCCGCGATCCCAGCCTGACGTCCCTCACCTATGGCACGACCAACCCGACGTATGCGACGACGTTCGGTATGACGGCGGCGATCGACAACGGCACGAAGACAATATCCGGCGTGATACTGAACGTATGGAACACGAGCGTGGGGCGTGCCGGGAGTACGTACGCGTACAATGCTGCCTATGCAAACGGGCAGTGGACGGCAACGTTCAACCGCGCGAACCACGGGGATGCGGCCGGGACCTATTCCATAGAAGTGTACGCCACCGATTCGACAGGGAAGACCTATTCACTGGGGTATAAATTAATATCGCTTAAATCAAATACGCCGATCATGGGCACAAGCCAGACGACAGTTGCGCAGATGGTGAATTTCTTTAATAGCACCGGAAAAACATATCCCCAATATTATACTGACAGAGGGGTAAATTTATCGACATTTGCTTCGCTTTATTATGAAACTTGTTATTATGAAGGCGTTAGGGCAGAGGTCGCCTGGGCGCAGATGTGCCTTGAAACGGGTTACTTGCAGTTTGGAGGGTTGGTGCAAAAAGAACAGTTCAATTTTGCAGGACTGGGCGCAACAGGCCCCGGTTTTCCAGGATTTAATTTTGCAACGGAATACGGGGATAATTACAACGGAATACGCGCGGGTATCCGCGGCCATGTGCAGCACCTGAAATGCTATGCCTGCACCTTGCCTGTATTTTATGTGCTGAGTACGAACCCGGACAGCCCGAATTACATGAAGCCCCATGATCCGAGGTGGAGCGAATCGCTGCGCAACACCGCGCCATCTGTAGAGCAGCTTTCCGGGAAATGGGCGACAGGTTTAACATACGGGACCGATATCGTAAATATTATGAACAGGATACTGACATCCTCTACGACACTATCCACCACGCTTGAACCGATGACGGTTCCCGCAGTTACGGAAACGGACGAAACGGCCACGGACGAACCGACAACAGATGAGCCCACGCCGGATGAAACGGAGCCGACGGACGAACCGGATGCGAGCCCGACACCGGATATTCCTGCGGATGAAGCCATCGCCGATCCCATTATGCGGCAGGACGGCATTGAGATTGCAACCAAAACGCAAATGATGAATTATTACATTGAAAATGCGGCCGGCATCCCCATGACATTGACCGACGGGGAAGGCAATACAATAGAGACCGACCCCGCAACCGCGTTCCCTTCTTTTTACGGCATTACGCTGGATGATTTTGTGCGCATGTATATTGAAGAAGCGGACGCGGAAGGCGTGAATCCCGCAATGGCTTTCGCGCAGGCAATGAATGATACCAATTTTTTACGGTTCGGTGGGGAGCTGGAGATTGGGGATTTTGTATTCTTTAAGGATTCCTCCATTGAGACGGAGGAACTTGCCTATGACGATATCCAAAGCGGCATACGTGCCCAGATACAGCATCTGAAGTGCTATGCGTCAACGGATGACTGTTTTTATCCCGTCGTTGATAAGCAATGGAGCGATACGGTCCGCGGGACCCTGCAGGATATTTCCGGCCTGGGCGGCGTATGGAGCCTTGATGAGGAATATGGAAATTCGATCATCAGCATGATGCGGGAAATGCTTGACATGGACGACAGCGCCGTGAACTTTATGCAGTCTTAAGATGCGCCTGCCGCTTAGCCTGCCGCACGGAAAGCGGTGAATGACGCCGGATTGAATATCAAACGAACCTTTATAAATGCCGCCCTTTAAGGTGGCATTTATTCGATGTATATGATATAATTTAAAAACAATTGTTCTAAGGAGGCATACCTGGTGAAAAAAGCGCTTATAACGGGAATAACCGGCCAGGACGGATCGTATTTAAGCGAGCTGCTTCTGGATAAGGGATATGAAGTATACGGCACCATGAGAAGAAAAAGCGTTGTGGATTACGGGAACGTGGATCATATAAAGGACAGGATCCATCTGATTTATGCGGATATGTCCGACCATGTCTCTTTAATACACGCAGTAAGGAATGTTCAGCCCGACGAAGTGTATAATCTGGCGGCGCAGTCTTTTGTGGCGACCTCCTGGGAGCAGCCCGTATTGACCGCGGAAATCGACGGTATCGGGGTGCTCAATTTACTGGAAGCGATACGGACCGAGAAGCCGGATGCAAGATTTTATCAGGCATCCACTTCCGAGATGTTCGGTTTGGTGCAGGAAACCCCCCAGACCGAAAACACGCCCTTTTATCCCCGAAGCCCGTACGGGGCGGCCAAGCTGTACGGGCACTGGATCACCAAAAATTACAGGGAAAGCTTTGGCCTTTATGCATGTTCCGGAATCCTCTTTAATCATGAAAGCGAAAGAAGGGGACTTGAATTTGTTACGCGGAAGATCACCCATGCGGTCGCGAACATCAAGGCGGGCAAGCAAAGGGTGCTGGAGCTGGGAAACCTGGATGTAAAACGTGACTGGGGCCACGCAAAAGACTATGTCTGCGCCATGTGGCTGATGCTGCAGCAGGATGCGCCGGACGAGTATGTGATCGCTTCGGGGGAGACACGGACGGTGCGCGACTTTGTGAATGCCGCATTTACCGCTGCCGGTTACAGCCTGAAGTGGCAGGGAGAGGGTGCGGACGAAACCGCGGCCGATCAGACGACGGGCGAGATACTGGTGAGGGTGAACCCAAGGTATTTCCGGCCTGCCGAAGTCGAGTTTCTGCTTGGATCTCCTAAAAAAGCCGAATCAAAGCTGGGATGGAAGCGTGAGATCTCTTTTGACGAGATGGTCTCTCGCATGGTGGCGAATGATTTGATACTGGCTGGGCTCTGAATATGAAAGCACTCGTTACCGGTTCTTCCGGTTTTGTTGGGACGTATCTTAAGGAAGAATTACAAAGCAACGGCTATGAAACCGCAGGGATGGATATAAAAGGCAGCGAGATCAAAGGCGACCTTTCGGATGTGAAAGGCGTCATGGAATTACTGAAGGAAGTTTCGCCCGATGTTATATTCCATCTGGCCGGACAGGCATCGGTGGGCGAATCCTGGAAAGATTTTAAAAAAACCATTGACATCAATGTGGGCTGTACGCTGAATCTTCTGGATGCGGCGCGATATGCCTGCGGGGATGCAAAGATCCTGCTGGTCGGCTCTTCCGACCAGTATGGCAGGGTTGCGATGGAAGATTGCCCCATAAAGGAATCGCATGAGCTGCATCCCGCCAGTCCCTATGCGGTTTCCAAAATGGCGCAGGAACAGCTTGCCCTGCTGTATCAGAAGGCCTACGGGCTGGACATCCTGCTCACACGTTCGTTCAACCATACGGGCCCGGGCCAGAGGACAGGGTTTGCGGTGCCCGACTTTGCTTCCCAGATTGTTCGGATAGAAAGAGGAGAAAAACCGGTTATTTATGTGGGGAACCTGTCCGCAAAGAGGGATATTTGTGATGTTCGGGATGTCGTTCGCGCATACAGATTGCTGGCGCAAAAAGGAAGGGCCGGCGAGGTCTACAATGTCGGCAGCGGACAGGCGTACAGCCTTGAGGATATTTTAGCTTCACTGATATCGCTTTCCGGACTTGAGATTCGTGTGGAGAAGGATGCGGAAAAGTGCAGACCCGTGGATCTGCCCGTGATCCAAAGCGATATTGGCAAACTGAAAAGCGAAACGGGATTTGTTTTGAAATATTCGATACTGGATACCCTGAAAGATACGCTTGATTATTGGAGATCGAAATAAATATTCTGCTTAAAGGAGAATATATGGAATCGTTGAAGGAACTTTGGAACTACAGACAGATGATAAGGAGCCTGGTGAAAAAGGAACTGAGGACTAGGTATAAAGGATCTGTTCTGGGGTTCCTCTGGACATTCGTCAATCCGCTGCTGCAACTGCTTGTATATTCGGTTATTTTTGCATTGATCATGAGGATCCCCATTGAAAATTACGCGATGTATCTTTTTGTCGGGTTGGTGCCCTGGCTTTTTTGTTCCACATCCATTACCAGCGGATCGGTCAGCGTGATCGCCTCCGCCGGACTGGTGCAGAAAATCTATTTTCCGCGCCTGATCCTGCCTATCGTTTCGGTAAGCAGCAATTTTATGAATATGCTTTTTTCGTTCATTATAGTGGTCATCGCGCTCTTCGCGACAGGGGTGGGCGTCTCCTGGTATATCTGTTTTCTGCCGTTGATCATGGTTATTGAATTCATTTTTGTTTTGGGGCTGGTTTTCATTTTTTCCGCCCTGACTGTGTATTTAAGGGATCTGGAACACCTTTTGGGCATCTTTACCATGGCGTGGTTCTATCTGACGCCTATTTTATATTCGATCGATATGATCCCCGACCGTTTCAAGGCGATCGCTTATGCCAATCCGATGACAAGCATTATTGTGTTTTACAGGAATATTCTTTTTGATAAGGTGATGCCGCAGTTTTCAACATTAATCACAACTGTGATATTCTCGGTTGCCCTGGTCATAATTGGGTATCTGCTGTTTCAGAAGCTGCAAAGAAGATTTGCCGAAGAATTATAGTCCGGGAGTTTATGGTTTATGGTTGTCATTGATATCAAAAACATATATAAGAGCTTTAAAATATACAAAGACAAGGCGTTTTCCTTAAAGGAAAGGGTTCTTTTCAGAAACCGCAGTAAACACAGCAGGCATATGGTTCTAAACGGCCTTGATATACAGATACACTCGGGAGAGGTTGTGGGACTGATCGGCGAAAACGGCTGCGGGAAAAGCACGCTTTTAAAGCTGATGACCAGGATTATGTATCCTGACAGCGGGACGATTACCGTGAAGGGGCGGGTATCCAGCCTGCTGGAGCTGGGGGCAGGGTTCCATCCCGATCTGACCGGACGTGAAAACATCTACACCAATGCAGCCATATTCGGGCTTGCAAAAAAAGAGATTGATCTAAGGCTGCAGGATATCATTGATTTTTCCGAGCTTTACGAATACATAGACAGTCCGGTTAGGACATATTCTTCCGGTATGTATATGCGCCTTGCCTTTTCAGTGGCCATCAATGTGAATGCGGACATTTTGCTGATTGACGAGATTCTGGCGGTGGGTGATACAAATTTCCAGGAAAAATGCTTTAATAAGTTGGAAGAACTTAAAAAAGAGGGGATAACGATCGTTTTGGTAACGCATGATTCCGGCGTCGTGCAACGTTTTTGCATGCGCGCCATCTGGATCCGGGACGGAAAGATTGCATTTGACGGCGACGCCGAGGGTGCGGTGAATACCTACCACAAATATATGAACAAAAAGAAGATTGAAAATTACAACAACGGAAGAGATTACACAATAGAAGACATTGAGGAAGTATACAAATTTTTTCTGGGCAGAGAGACTGAAAATCAGCAGGTTTTGTTGCATCAATACAATCATTACAGGCATATCAGGGATTTGATCGATGTGATTTTGAGTTCTCATGAATTCGCTGAAAGAGCCGAACTGAATGAATTTGACAAGAAAAGCGAAACGGAAATCATCCGCGAATTCCGCGCATATATGAAAAGGGAAAAAAACGAGGTTCTTTCATTGGGGCTGAACGATGGACAGAGTACGGGAGAGGCGTCCCTGCAACATGAAAAAGACATTTATATAAAAAAAGCATATATCAAGGGGTTTGAAACCAAAAAGAAAATCGAGGTCAGGCCCTTTCAAAAAATGGACATTGCGATCGATTACCAAATACGAAAAAATGAAGATGATTTGATTCTTGGATTCGGGTGCAGCATCTATTATCCTGACGGAACGTTGTGCTACAGTTCCTCCACACATCGGGACGGGCTATTGCTGCATCATTTGGATGCGGACGGGACGGTGGTTTTCAGTATAGAAAATCTTCCCCTGATGAATGGCAGTTACAGCCTGAGTGTACACATGGAGGATGAAAAGGGCAGCCGGTTGGACCAGATTGACGATTGCGTTCAGTTCTCTGTTGTATCCGACGACCGGTCGGTCGGTTTGGTCAATATTCCGCATAATTGGAGCCAAAGAAACTGAAAGGTTGAAAGTGATTGAAAATGGGCGTTGAGTTTGGTTCGTATGAAGAAAAGATTGTGTTTGAAAAGCTCAAAGAAATAGAAAACTTGGTTTTCATTCACAATAACGACGACCTTTTTGACAATAAAGAACGGGTGGAAGCAATCAAGGGAAACATTTGTCGCTTGCAGAAGATGAATTCCTATGATTACTATGCGCCGCTTGCTTCCGATAAGATACACACCGGCGCCCTTGTCATAAGGGTAAAGGGACTGATTAGGAAGTCCGTTGCGTTTATTATGGGCCCTATTATTGCGTGGCAGGCCGAAACAAACGCGGTTTTGCTGGATACGGTACGCCTACAGGCGGAAGTGATTGAATCGCTCATCCAACGCGAAAAAGCAAGAATGACGAAAACCGAAACGATGATAGGCGGGCTTTCGCAAAAAACGGAAATGCTGGAAAAGAAAATTGAATTGATTCATGAAACGACAGGCAAGGATTGCGACAAATGAATATAGCCGTTGACATGCAGCCGTTGCTGACCGATTCCAAAAAACGGGGAATGGGGATATATGTCCGGGGGCTATTGGAAGAGATTTTTAAGCAGGATACCCAAAATAAATACTATTTGCTGAATCTGTATGGTCAGTGGGAGTATGAACCGGACAGCCTGCCCAAAAATGTTTTTTATACACCCTTGTATATGGGAAAAGATAATTGTCTGCTTGTTAAAAAACATTACAATCTGGATGCATATGAGGAAAAGCATAAGGAATTGATCGGTGCGGTATACAGGCGGTTTATCAGGAAGAATAAGATTGACGTTTTTATAATTCCGGCACCTTTCGATGTGTATTCCTGTTATGAAAAAGAATGGTTTGATGAAACAACCACCGTTATGGTTGTTCATGATTTAATCCCTTTGATTTTTAAAGATCAATACCTTGCAAAAAAGGGCACGCTGAAATGGTATATGGGGATTTTGCAATGCGTAAGGAGTTCTGATTTGCTTCTTGCAAATTCGATGGATACGAAGAACTCTTTTGTGGAATGCGCCGGCGTGGAAGCAGGCAGAGTTGAAGTGATTTATGCAGGCGTCCCGAAAGAATATATGAAAAAATACGACCGGACGGCTATGGACGAATTGAAGAGCGCGTATGGCATATGCGGGGATTTTTTATTCATGCCCGGCGCTGACGACCCCAGAAAAAATGTTGAAAGAACGATTCGGGCCTACGCAAAGCTGCCCGATGGGTATAAGGAAACATACCAACTTGTAATCACCGGCGGCATGCAAAAGCATTTTTTGTATGAAATGGACCAAATCGTTAAGGAACTCTCTCTTGGCAGAAGAGTTGTTTTTACAGGGTATGTAACGACGGAAAAAATGGCCATGCTCTACAACCTGACCAGCCTTATGGTTTTTCCTTCCCAATATGAAGGCTTCGGTCTGCCGGTGATGGAGGCGTTTGCTTGCGGCGCTCCCGTTGTTACATCCAATTGCGGGAGCCTTAAAGAGGTTGCCGAGGGTGCTGCTTTGCTGGTGGACCCCTTTGATACGGACGATATTGCAAGGGGAATCAAAGAAGCATTGGACAACTATCCCCTCGAGGCGTTTGCGCCTTTGGTTAAAGAACGGCTTTGCGCCTTTACATGGGAAAACGTTGTGAAAAGAGCGCTTGCGGCGATACGGGCTTTGCCCGCCCACCGCGTCGTACCGGTCAAACACCGTATTGCTGTTTTCACTTCTTTCAAGCTGGGGGATAAGGCGGCGGAACAAAGAAATATTGAAAACATAAAATCGCTGTTGCGGTACTGCGATGTGGATGTTTATACGCAGAGTGCGGACGGTAGCATCCCCGCGGCGCCTTTGGGCGATTTTTACGCTAAAGCCGGGGCATATGATGAATACCTGTACCAGATATCGGATGATGAGAGCTGCCTCTTTATGCTGGACATTATGGAGCAATATAAAGGCGTGATCGACTTAAACGATGATAGTTACCATCAAATGATCTATCGAGGTTTGTTGGGAAATGAAGTAAACTGGAGCGATTACGGGCGGTATCTGCAATATGAGGTCATAGATGCCGACGGATTTATAAAGTCCGCAAAAAAAGACCCTGATTTGCTCAAAGAAGGGGCTGCGAAGATTAACCTCTGCCGCTTTCTTGCCGATCGCGCGAAAAAGATGATTGTTCACAGTGAAAGAGCACGGGAGATATTGTTGTCCAAGAACATCGGATATGTTATAAAAACGCTGGAAGGTTCTTTAAATGGGGACAGACGGTACTATGATGCGGTATTTGAACAAGACGGCGCAACGATTACAGAAGGGACTTTGGTGGATCTGTATTTTTCATTGAAAGAGCAGGGATGCAATACTAAAACCGAGTTTAAAAAGCTGGCCGAAACGATGGGATATCTGCTGCGTGAGGACGGGACGGATCATTAATGGGAATAACGAGCGAAACGACACAAAAAAGGAAAATATGCCTTGTATCGCAAAGATACGGAGAGCGCGTGAACGGCGGTGCAGAACTGCTGGCCCGTCAATACGCTGAAAGGCTTTCCGCTTATTTTGATGTTGATGTTCTGACTTCCTGCGCCGTTGATTATTATTCCTGGAAAAACGAATATGCGCCGGGGCGGGAAACGAAAAACGGTGTGACCGTGCTCCGTTTTGAAACGCAGGAAGAGAGGGACATGGATCTGTTTGGAAATGTGTCCCATCAAGTGTATACCGACCGGTACAATGATATGGAGCAATGCGCGAGATGGTATAAGGTCAGCGGGCCGTATTGCCCGACGCTGCGCCGCTATATTATGGACCATAAAGACGACTACATTGTTTTTATCTTTATGGGCTATCTGTATTATACGACCACCATCTGCATGCCCTGCGTTGCGCGCAAAGCGATAATGATTACCACCGCCCACGATGAGGAGCCATTCAACCGGGTGAATTTTTACCGGGCGCTTTTCAGGCTGCCCGCCGCTTTCGTATTTTTAAGCGAAGAGGAAAAGAACCTGGTGCAAAGTCGTTTTCATAACGGGCATATCCCTTATGTCATAACGGGGGCGGGCGTTACGCTGCCCGAAGGCTTACAAAAAGACAAAGACCGCTTTAAGGCCCGGTACGGCATGCGGAGCGACTACATCATATACGTGGGCCGGGTGGACGCCGCCAAGGGTTGTGCGGAGCTTTTTGAATATTTTAAAGCGTATAAGAATAAGCATCCGGATGATTTGAAGCTGGTGCTGGCAGGCGGCCGTTTTATGGATGTGCCGCAAAGCGGCGATATCATCGAGCTGGGCTTTTTAAGCGAGGTGGAAAAATTTGCCGCCATAGCGGGCGCCAAGGCCCTGGTGCAGCCTTCCGGGTTGGAGAGCCTGGGGATTGTGGTGCTGGAAGCCATGAAGCTGGGCGTGCCCGTGCTTTTAAATGCAAACAGCGATGTTTTAAGGGGGCAGGCCAAAAGGAGCAATGCGGGCTTGAGTTATTCCGGAAAAGAGGAATTTTTGAGGGCATTGCATTTGATTCTGACTGATGAAGCACTTGCAAAAAAAATGGGTGAAAACGGCATACAATTTGTTGATACCCAGTACGGCTGGGATATCATTGAACAAAAGCTGTGCCGTATTATAGATAAGGTGAGCGGCGATGAACTGGAAGGCTAAGAAAGAACTCTGCTTTGTTGTGCAGCGCTACGGCGAGGAGATGGGCGGCGGAGCGGAAGCGCTCTGCGCGAGCTATGTCGAGAGGCTGAAAGACGACTTCGACATTACCGTTGTGACGTCCTGCGCAAAAGATTACAATACATGGAGAAACGTATATCCGGCAGGATACGAAACGATCGGCGGCGTGAAAGTGCACAGATTTTCCACCAGAACCGAACGGGACCCGGAAGAATCCGCCCGCCTGACACTCGAGGTTTACGGCGATCAGTACCATGATTTGGAGCTTTCCGCAAAATGGCTTTTGAGCATCGGCCCCGATTGCCCGGGGATCATACGGTTCATACGCGATCATGAGGACCGATTTGACCTTTTTATCTTTTTTGGGTATTTGTATTACCAGACCACGTTCGGCCTGCCCCTTGTGCCGCATAAGGCTGTATTGATTCCGACCGCGCATGATGAGGACCCGATCAACAAGTGCAACTATTTTGGCTCGCTGTTCAACATGCCGGCTGGAATCATTTATCTGACGCGGGAGGAACGGGCGTTTGTGCAGAAAAAATTTTTAAACGGCCACATACCCTCGATGGTCGCGGGCGCGGGGGCAGATATACCGGATCTGAGTGCGGCAAAGCCAGATGCCGGACTGCCGGAAAACCCGTATATCGTGTACATAGGAAGGATTGACGACACGAAAGACTGCTCATTGCTGTTCCGGTCTTTTATTGAATATAAGAGGAGATACAAAGACGATACAAAACTGGTGCTGTTAGGCGAGCGATATATGGAGATACCGGAACGGGACGATATACTGGAAATGGGTTTTGTGTCCGAAGAGCAAAAATTCATAATTTTAAAAGGCGCGGCCGCGATGGCGCTGCCCTCCAAAGCAGAGAGCTTGAGCATCGTGACCCTGGAGGCAATGGCGCTGGGCGTGCCCGTATTGCTGCGGAAATCGTCCGACGTGCTTGATGGGCATGTGAAAAGGAGCGGCGCGGGCTTTGGATTTGACGATGAAGCGGATTTTGCGGACGCATTACACGCTTTGCGCGCAGACGATGCACTGGCAAAAAAAATGGGGAAAAACGGAAAAGAGTATATACAAAAGCATTACAGGTGGGATATCATTATGGATGGCATTAAAAGTTTTATAAAAGATATCATGGAAGAAAGGACATAATATGATTTGCGGAGTGATACTTGCAGGCGGCTTTGGGACGCGCTTGTGGCCGCTGAGCGACTCAAGGACGCCAAAGCAGTTTTTAAAGCTGTTTTCAGACAAAAGCATGATCGTGGAGACGAGCATGAGGATCTTGCCCTTTGTGCCGTTAAAAAAGCAATATGTTTTAACAGGGAAAGCATACAGCCGTCTGGTGGAAGAGCAGTTTGACGGCATGATCAATCTGATGATTGAACCCATGGCCAAAAACACGGGCCCCTGTATTTTGTGGGCGGCAATGAAGATGCAAAAAGAGTATGGGAATAACGCCGTGATGGTGGTTTTGCCGTCGGATCATGTTATCAATGATGAAGAAAATTTTATAAAGGCACTTGCCGTTGCTGAAAAGAAAGCGAAAGAAGGCTGCATTGTGACCTTTGGGATCCTGCCCGACCGCCCGGAAACGGGATTCGGGTACATTGAGATAGACGGGGGAGATTACCGTGCGAACGAAACTGTCAGTCGGATTGTCGCGTTTCATGAAAAACCCCAAAGTGAGGCCGCACAGGCATATGTTGAGAGCGGCAGGTTTTTATGGAACAGCGGGATGTTCGTTTTCAGCGCGGATGTGATCATCAAAGAGTTTGCCCTCCATTGCAAGGAAGTTTACGACTGCCTGCACGGCATCGATCCGGATGATGAACAACTGGTTAAACGGGCGTTTGAATGCGCGCCGTCCATATCCATCGATTATGCGGTGATGGAACACACGAAACTCGGATGCTGCATACCCTCCGATTTTGGATGGAACGATGTGGGAAGTTATTTAAGCCTGCACGCAGTACACCAAAAAGACCCGGACGGAAACGTGATCGTTGGCGACGTGATTGCGAAGGATACGAAGAGCAGCTACATCAATGGTAAAAAACGCATCGTTTGCATTGGGTTGGAGGATATTGTGATCGTGGAAGGGGAGGATACGATCCTGGTCGCGAAAAAGGAGGCCGCCTCGGCTGTGGGGGATATAGCGAAAAACAATTGAGGAACGAGGGACAAGATGGTATATCCGATGAAGCTTACGCCCGTATTTAAGGACTACTTGTGGGGCGGAACAAATTTGAAGAAGATATTTTCCGGCATGTCCGGGATGGACAGAATCGCCGAAAGCTGGGTCCTTTCCGCGCATCCGGAAGGCGTAACGGTTATAGGAAACGGTGCATACGCAGGCATGGGACTGGGAGACTTTGTGAAGAAAAATGGCCCGGAAATTTTGGGGTCGGATGCTGCAAGTGGGGAACTGCCGCTGATTTGCAAGTGGATTGACGCCGCCGACAATCTTTCCGTGCAGGTGCATCCGGACAACGGATACGCGCTGGCGTACGAGGGACAGACCGGAAAAATTGAAGCCTGGTACGTGGTGGACTGCGAGCCGGGGGCGGAGATGTACTTCGGATTCAATCGGAAACTTAGCAGGGAAGAATTTGAGAAGCGGGCAAAAGACGGGACCATTGTTGAGGATTTAAACAGGGTGTCCGCCCGGCCGGGAGAGGTGTGTTTTATTGATTCCGGCGTTGTGCATGGTATCGGTAAGGGCATGACGGTGGTGGAGATTGGCAGCAATTGCAATGTAACATACCGGATTTACGATTATCTCAGGAAAGACGACCGCGGTAATCCCCGCCAACTTCATATCAAAAAAGCGGCGGATGTTATTCGTCTGGATGTGCGAGAAGAGGTTCTTTTCGAAAACAACGGGGTCTTTGACTGCAGGGATTTCCGCATGCAGAAGATCGAGCTTGACGGCATTATGGAACTGAATGCGGGAAGCGAGTCTTTCCACAGCCTGATCTGTGTGGAGGGATCTTTCAGTCTCCTGTCTGACGGGATGGAATCGGCGGCCGTCAAGGGCGCAAGCTTTTTTCTGCCGGCTGGTATGGGGACATACCTGCTTCGAGGCAATGCTGTGCTGATTAAAACGACGGTTTAACGGAGTCGAGATGCTATTTAGGGAAATTTATCAAAAATGGATAGACAGCGAGACGCTTGATTCGGAGATCATGCTGGAACTGAAGTCGATCGCCGGGGACGCCGCCGCTATCGGCGAGAGGTTCTACAGCGATCTTCAGTTCGGGACGGGCGGTCTGCGCGGGATTATTGGCGCCGGCACCAACCGGATGAACGTTTATACCGTCGCGAGGGCGACGCAGGGATTGAGCGGATACGTAAAGGAAGCATTTAAAACCCCGCGCGTTGCGATCGCCTATGACAGCCGGAAAAATTCGTATGTATTTGCGAAAGCTGCAGCCGAAGTGCTGGCAAAAAACGGAATTTTGGTGTATATTTTCGATGAAATCACGCCTACGCCCGTTCTTTCGTTTGCCGTGAGGCATCTGCAAGTGAGCGCGGGGATTGTGATCACTGCGAGCCATAATCCGGCGGAATACAACGGGTATAAGGTTTATGACCAGGACGGCTGCCAGATCACGCCCGAAGCGGCTGATAAAATCACAGGACATATGGCCCGGGCGGATGCTCCGGACGGTTTTTCACTGGGGAACTATAAGCGGTATGAGAAAGAAGGCCTGATTCGCAGGGTATCCGAAGATGTTGCGAATGCATATTACGGCGAAGTCTTGCGGCGGGGCGCGCAGGGAAAAAAGGGAACGGACCTGCGGGTGGTGTATACGCCGCTCAACGGTACGGGTAACAAACCCGTACGGTATATTTTAGAGCAAATCGGCATAACGGATGTCCTGCTGGTACCCGAACAGGAAGCGCCGGACCACAGCTTTTCGACCTGCCCGTATCCGAACCCGGAAGAAGAGGAGGCGCTGTCCCTTGCCATCCGGCTGGCGGAAAAAAACGAAGCGGATATCGTTCTGGCGACCGATCCCGATTGCGACAGGGTGGGGGCCGCCGTGCGGCATGAAGGGACATACACCCTTATAAACGGGAACCAGATGGGCGTCATGCTGTTTGACTTTATTTGCGGAATACGGTTGAAAGCGGGCGACATGCCCAAGCTTCCGGTGGCGATCAAGACGATTGTGACCACCGAAATGGCGCGAGGCGTCGCGGATGTGTACGGCGTTGCGCTTTGGGATGTGCTGACCGGGTTCAAATACATCGGCGAACAGATCGGCATACTTGAAAAAAAGGGAGAAGCGGATCGGTTCGTTTTCGGATTTGAGGAAAGCTACGGCTATCTGGCCGGGTCTTACATAAGGGACAAAGACGCGGTGGAGGCATCCATGCTGATCTGCCAGATGGCCGCATATTATAAAGAGCGGGGGATGACCCTGATGGACGTGCTGGATTCTCTTTATAAGCGGCACGGATATTATTATGAAACGCTGGAAAGCTATGCCTTTGAAGGCATGAACGGCATGGACAAGATGGCAGGCATAATGGCCGCCCTACGGGCAGACCCGCCCCGGACATTGGGCGAACTTGCGGTAGAGCGTTTCCAGGATTACATGGACCCGCTGCGTGACGACGGCGGGGTGAATGCGGTGCGCCTTCCGCGTGCCGATGTTGTGAGCATTGTGCTGCACGGAGGTTCGAAAGTGACCGTGCGTCCGTCGGGCACCGAACCAAAACTAAAGGCATACTATTCTTTGAAATGCGGAAACATGGATGAAAGCGAGGCGGTTTACCGCCGGATCAGCGACGCAATGAAAGCGTTGATGCAGGTGTGAGCAGAAAAGCCCCGCACTCAACAGTATAAACAAATGAAGGGTTTTATGGCGGCGAAAAAAACGGCGGCATGAAGCCTTTTTTTTGCGCATACATTTGAAACAGGATGAGAAGATCATCCGGGCAATAGGAAAGGAGGGCAGAAGCGCACATAAAAACGTATTGAATCGTTTGTGGAATTGAAAAAAGTAAAGGGCGCCAAAAAAGCGTCCCGGTCAGGAGGGGTATTGTTTTGAACCGTTTTAAGAGCTGGGCGTTATGGCTGGCCATCGCCGCGCTGGTCGTTTTTCTGGTGAAGGAATTCGCCGGAGTGGATATCAGCGAGGATGTGAACGGATTTCTGAACGTTTTGCTGCCGGTACTGGTTGGATTCGGTATTGTGAACAACCCGACCAACCGAAACGGCATCTGAAAAAACGTTTTTTAAAAAAATTCGTTTTGGCGCATGCATAAAGAATATGGCTGTGCTGCGCGGAGGGCGGGACGGGAAGCAGACGGCAGAGGGCCTTTTAAAAAATTGATGCAAAGTTTACCCGTTTTTAGGCCGATTGTGATATAATTTAAAAAAACAAGAAGGATTATAAACATATGAAAATTCTTGTAACGGGAGGCGCCGGTTTCATAGGGAGCCACACCTGCCTTGCGCTTTTGGAGCAGGGGCACGACGTGGTGGTGGTGGACAACCTTTCAAACAGCGACGTTGAATCCATGGAGCGGGTGCAGGCGCTGGCTGCCCGCAGCCTTGATTTTTACTGCGTCGACATCCGCGATAAAAAGGACCTATTGGGCATCTTTGATGTGCACGGAGATGCCGAGGCGGTGATCCACTTTGCGGGTCTCAAGTCTGTGGGAGAATCCTGCGCAAAGCCGCTTGACTATTACGAAAACAACATCTGCGGTACGCTGAGCCTGCTTGCCGCCATGAAGGACGCGGGGTTAAAAAAACTGGTGTTCAGTTCTTCCGCGACGGTATACGGCGCGGGCAACCCGATGCCCCTAAGGGAGGACATGCCCACCGGCGCCGTGAATCCGTACGGGCGGACCAAACGGATGATTGAAGAGATATTAAAGGATTTATATACCTCCGACAATGAATGGGCTATCGCGCTGCTCCGGTATTTTAATCCCATCGGCGCGCATGAAAGCGGGATGATCGGGGAGGACCCGAATGGCATTCCCAACAATCTGATGCCGTACATCACCCAGGTGGCTGCGGGCAAACTGCCCGAACTTAAGATACTCGGCAACGATTACGATACGCCGGACGGAAGCGGCGTGCGGGATTACATCCATGTTTGCGACCTGGCCGACGGGCATGTGAAAACGCTTCAAAAGCTTGACGAAAGCGGCGTATACACCTACAACCTGGGCACCGGCCGGGGCGTTTCCGTATTTGAGCTGGTGCGAATATTTGAGCAGGTGAACGGGGTGAAGATTCCGTTTGCCGTGGCCGGACGGCGCGCGGGGGACACCGCGGTCTGCTACGCCGACGCAAGCAAGGCGGAAAGAGAACTTGGCTGGATAGCAAGCCGCACGGTGCAGGACATGTGCCGGGACAGCTACAGGTGGCAAAAACAGAACCCGTGCGGTTACAGGGAATAAGCGGAAGGAATTTTTGGATAGCATATGATCGAGAAGTATGGAAAGGCGCGGCTGGACCTTTCCAATTGGAACGGAAACAATTCGCTCTCTGCCGGGGATATTGAAACCGAGATTTTATGCCGGCTTAAAGCAGGGGAGGATCCGCTGCATATCCTGGCGGATGATACACGGTACCCTGTACTGTACAATTTCTCGCCCGAGCGGCGAAACATACTCGACTGGTATCCTTTCAGAAAGGACATGCGCGTTCTGGAAGCGGGTGCGGGAATGGGCGCCCTGACCGGGATGCTTTGCGAAAAATGCGGTGAGGTAACGGCGCTGGACCCCTCCCGCATCCGGTCCGAAATCAACGCGATCCGGCACAAAGACAAGGGCAACCTTACCGTTTGCGTATGCGATTTTGAAGATTTTAACCCCGGCTTGAAATACGACGCGGTCATATTGATTGGCGCGATGGAACAAGCCGCTCTTTTTTTTGGAGGCAGGGCGCCTTTTCAAGATATGCTGGGGTATCTGAAAAACTTGTTGAAAGACGACGGCGTGCTTTTGCTCGCGACAGAAAACAGGTATGGCATCAAATATTTTTCCGGTGCAAGGGAAGGGAATAACGGGTTGCTCTATTCCGGCCTGGAGGGATATCCGGACAGGCATTCCGCAAAACATTCGGAAAGATGTGTGCGGTCCGTTGTCCATTTCTATGATCAAACAACAGTATTACAGAGGTGTTCCCGATCTTCACAGCCTGATCGGCAAATACGGACCCGTGTTCGTTGCACACCTGTATATTGACCAGGGTAAAGGGTTTGACCGTTTTCATGTGGTTGAATCGGATTATATTGCCGGAATCGGCCGATTTGAACTGGAATTCAATGTGGAAAAATATGCGGATATCAAAAATCTGCGGTTTGATCCGGTAGAGGGCCATTGGTGCGCGGCCGAACTTATGAATATAACCTATATAACCGGCAGCGGACAAGTGGAAGGCAAAACGCAGGGTCTTCAAAGCAATGCCTGGATACAGGAGGGTAACCGGTACCATTTTGAAAGCTTTGACCCGCAGGTGGTGCTGCACGATTTGCCTGAAGGCACCCTCAAAGTGAGGATACGCGGCACATTCCAGATGTTTGACGACAGCTTCAAAGAAACCAGGATGCAGTACTATCGCAGCCTGGTAAAGCGTCCAGCCGTGAAAAAAAGCGGGCAGATTCCCAATGCTAAAATGAGCAGATAACGGAAAATACCGACAGCATATATTTTGACAAGGAGACAAAACATGAGTAGTATTGATTTTGAAACGGTGGCGCTGGACGAGGCCGCGGATGAACTGGTGATCATTGACCAGACGCAGCTGCCCTACCGGACGGAGATTTTACGTTTGAAGGATCAAAAGGACATTTGGGACGCGATCTATCTGCTGAAGGTGCGCGGGGCCCCGGCCATCGGGGTGGCTGCGGCCATCGGGATATATCTGGCCGCGAAGGATATAAAGGCAACGGATTTTAACGATTTTTACGCACAGTTTAAAAAAGCGAAGGAATACCTTGCATCCGCCCGGCCCACCGCCGTGAACTTGTTCTGGGCGCTTGACCGCATGGACAAAAAGGTGCTGGAAAACAAAGAAAAACCGGTGGCCGGGATCGTTGCGCTGCTGAAGACGGAAGCGGCGGCGATACGCGAGGAGGATATAGAGGTCTGCAGAAACATAGGGGAGTACGGGCTTTCGCTTTTAAAACCCGGTATGGGGCTTTTGACCCACTGCAACGCGGGGCAGCTGGCTACCGTGAAATACGGCACGGCCACCGCGCCCATGTATCTTGGATTGGAGCGGGGATACGGTTTCAAGGTTTTCTGCGACGAGACCCGCCCGCTGCTGCAGGGGGCGCGCCTGACGGCGTACGAGCTGCACGCCTCCGGGATGGACACCACCCTTATCTGCGACAACATGGCGCCCACCGTGATGCGAAACGGCTGGGTTGATGCGGTATTCGTGGGCTGCGACCGCGTGGCCATGAACGGGGATGCCGCCAACAAGATCGGTACTTCTTATGTTGCGATGGCGGCCAGGCATTACAACATCCCGTTTTATATATGCGCGCCCACTTCCACCATTGATCCGGCATGCGCATCCGGAAAGAACATACATATTGAGGAAAGGCCCGCCGAGGAAGTGACCGAGATGTGGTACAAAGAGAGGATGGCGCCGGAGGGCGTGAAGGTATTCAATCCGGCGTTCGATGTGACCGACGCCGAGTTCATAACGGCGATCATCACCGAGTACGGCATTGTGGCCCCTCCCTACGGCGAATCGCTCAAAAATATCCTTGCAAAAAAACAGGGGGATGAAAACGGATGAATTATCAGCCGCTCGCGGAAGCGAAAAGGGACATTCTGGAGATTGGCAGAAGGATGTATGACAAAAACTTTGTGGCATCCAATGACGGGAACATCAGCTGCAGGATAGGGGAGGACGCCGTCCTTTCGACGCCTACCGGCGTTTCCAAGGGGTTTATGACCGAGGACATGCTGATCGTCAGCGACAGGAAGGGAAACGTGCTGGAAAAGAGCGCATATGGGATATCCTCCGAGATCAAAATGCATCTGCGCGCCTATGAGGAGAACGACAAGATCATGGCGGTGACGCACGCGCATCCGCCCATTGCGACGTCCTTTGCCATTGCGGGTCTGCCCTTGGAAAGCGCGATACTGCCCGAGGGGGTGGTGCAGCTGGGTACGGTTCCGATTGCAAAGTATGCGACGCCCGGGACGGGCGAAGTACCCGATTCCATCGCGCCTTTCTGCGCGTATTACAACGCCGTGCTGCTGGCCAACCACGGCGCCCTGACCTGGGGAAAAACCTTATTTGAGGCGTACTACCGGCTGGAGTCTTTGGAATATTACGCACAGGTGACCATGTACACGCAGTTCATCTTAAAAAATGCGAACCTGCTGAGCGGCAAACAGGTGGACGCACTGATCCGTACCCGCGAACAGCTGGGTATTGCGGGCGGCGGTGTGCCCGGTTTTGTGAGCGAGGAAACCAACGACAGGGATGTTCTGCCCAAGTCCGGCCGGATCGACAACGGATGATTCTTTACCAAAAGAGCAGGTTTTATGTTGACAGAAGGCGTAAAAATTATTATAATAATTCTTGCGTCACGGTTAGTGCATGCGGGCGTGGCGGAATTGGCAGACGCGCTAGACTTAGGATCTAGTGTCTATGACGTGAAGGTTCAAGTCCTTTCGCCCGCACCAAGTGATTTGTTATTTGCGGGAGTGGCTCAGTGGTAGAGCGTCGCCTTGCCAAGGCGAATGTCGCGAGTTCGAATCTCGTCTTCCGCTCCAGGAATGAATGGCCGAAACTTTTTAAAAGTTTCGGCTTTCAAAATGCGGGTGTAGCTCAAAGGCAGAGTTCCGGCCTTCCAAGCCGGCCGTGTGGGTTCGATTCCCATCACCCGCTCCATACGTTAAAGCCGCATCTGCGGTTTTTGCGGGTGTAGCTCAATGGCAGAGTATCGGCTTCCCAAGCCGACTACGTGGGTTCGATTCCCATCACCCGCTCCATCTATATGCGCCATTAGCTCAGTTGGTAGAGCACCTGACTCTTAATCAGGGTGTCCGCGGTTCGAGCCCGCGATGGCGTACCATGCAAAAAAAGCCTATTGCAAAGACGATTGCAACGGGCTTTTTTATTGGCGGACAATGCCGGAACTGCCGACGCAGCTCTGCCGTGATACGATTAAAATAATATCATGAATTCACAAATAGTATTAAAATAATTTTAAAAAATATATTTACATATGTATATCTGTGTGCTAAAATAATTTTATCCAAAATCAAAAATAAATAAAATAAATTTAGCAGTATTTGCATCTTTAGGTCTAAAAAAATAATATATTGAATAAATGGAGAGGTACGCATGAACACAGATAAAATGTTAATCACACAAAGGCCTTGGTATCGCAGGTATGCTTTCAAGCAATATTCCGCAATCCTTATCGTATTGATCGGACTGATTGTGATCGGCACGGTTTTATCCTACCAAAGCTTCTTTACGTTAACAAATTTTACAAACATCATACGTCAGGCATCTATTATTGGAATCGTAGTCATTGGTGCGACCTTTATTCTTATATCCGGCGGTATCGACCTGTCTGTCGGTTCTAATCTGATCTTATCCAGCTGCTCGGCGGCGCTGGTGCTGACCCAGACAGGCAACCCCTTGCTTGCAATTTTATTAGCACTGGCAGTCGGGACCGCCGTTGGCCTGCTGAACGGTTTTCTTGTGATGCGGTTTAAAATTGCGTCGTTTATTGTGACCCTGGGGATCGGGCAGATCAGCCTGGGCTTGGCAATGTTTATTACGGGCAACAAGATTATATCGATCTCGGACAAGGTGTTTTCCGGGATTGGGAGTTCGTATATTTTTGGTTTTCTCCCGATGCCGGCGTTTATCTGCATCCTGGTCGTTATCGCCGGTATTCTGATTGAGAAAAAATCCACCCTGGGCCGCTATATATATGCGATCGGCGGCAATGAAGAGGCTTCTAAACTGTCCGGTATCGACGTGAATAAATTCAAAGTGATCGTTTTCAGCATGGGGGGCTTGTTCATTGGCCTTGCGGCTGTAGTCCAGCTCGGAAGAATGTCGGCCGCTTCCAACCAAATCGGCACCGGCGCCGAATTGGAAGCGATATCCGCCGCCGTGATAGGCGGAACGGCCATTACGGGCGGCTACGGCAGCGTGATTGGCTCCATTGTGGGCGTCGTGATATTGCAGATACTGAACAATATTTTAAATATGATGAATGTGCCCTCCTATTCGCAGCTGCTCTTGAAAGGAATCATTCTGATTGGGGCGATCATTATTTACCAGAAGCAGCAAAGCAAATATTAATAACCTTTTCGGGGGAGTAATACCCGGAAAAAAAAATAAAGGAGAAAATATATTATGAAAAAAACCATTCTGACAATCATTTTGGCGATTGCGTTATGCGCAATGCTGGTGGCATGCCAAGCAGCACCCGCCGAAAGTTCTGCGCCGGCATCTGAAGCGCCCGCAGCAACCTCGGAAGCGCCCGCAAGCACGGAAGCGCCCGCCAGTTCGGAAGCCGCAATGCCTGATCCGCCTGTCTCCATTGCAAACGGAGAGTATACGATCGGTTTTTCGAACGCATCCGTTTCCAATCCCTGGCGCGTCGTATTTACGGATACCTTGAATTACGTTGCCGAGAATAACCCCAATGTGACGCTTTATACGACCGACGCAAACGAAGACGCCCAGAAACAGCTGGCCGACTGCGAGGACCTTATCTCGAAAGACATCGACGCTCTGGTTGTTTCTCCTGCCGTGACCGGCGCCCTTGCGCCCGTTATCGACATGTGCAAAGAAAAGGGCATCCCGCTGGTTGTTGTTGACCGCGACATCGGCGCCGAAGGCTATGACGCTTTCGTCCGGACAGACGGACACATCCTGGGAGAAGCGATAGCGGACTCTGTAAACAATTATTTTAACGGAACCGCCAAGGTCGTTTACATCTCGGGTATCGCCGGTTCGGGCCCCGATAACGAACGTAATGAAGGTTTTTACGATCAACTAAAAAAATATCCCGGTATCGAAGTACTTGCAACGCAGGCGGCTGATTGGGATCCCACCAAATCGCTGACCGTTATGGAAAACCTGCTGCAGGGTTATCCCGAGATGCAGGGCGTCGTATGCACCGACGGTACAACAGCTGTGGGCGCATGGCAGGCAATCCAGGCTGCCAACAGAACCGACATTGTGCTGTTCAACATGGACAACACCCGCAACGATTCGCTACAGATGACGCTGGACGGAATCATTGTGGACACCTCGGTCGAAAACGCGATTTACTGCGGCGCATGGGCGATGAATGTAGCCATTGATCTGTTGAACGGAAAAACGCTCAAGTCGCCTGAAGTAATGATACCGACTCCGTTTATTACAAAAGACAATGCTGCGCAGTTTATGGATCCCTCCCTTGCGGCAACGGATTATCCGTGGAAGGGCCTGTATAAAGATTCCATGGAAACTGCATATCCGGAAATCTGGAACTAAGTAAAATTCCCACAGAAGAAAGCATACACATGGTTACGGTATTGCGGTTTGGCCGCAATACCGTAACCCAATCAAATAATCAGGCCTCCCGGTCCATTGGAGTAATGAATTTATGGCAACGCTTGAATTTAAGAATATTTCAAAGACTTTTTTAAACACACACGCGCTGAGCAATGTGGACCTGACAATATTGCCCGGTGAGGTGCACGCGTTATGCGGTGAAAACGGCGCGGGGAAATCCACGCTGATCAAGGTCCTCGCCGGCGTATACAAGCCGGACGACAACGGAGGGGCGGTTATCATTGACGGTGAAGAAATCACGACATTTACGCCGATCTACGCGCAGCAAAAAGGCGTTTCGGTCATGTACCAGGAACTGGATCTGGTCCCGACGCTGACGGCCGTGCAGAACATCCTGCTTGGAAAAGAGCCCAAGCAGAACAATAAAATTTTTATTGACGCAAGAAAAGCAGTGGTTTTTGTAAAAGAACTGTTCAAGCGTCTGAATCTGTCTGTTCCGCTGGATGTTCCTGTTCGGGAACTCAGCATTGCGGAACAGCAGGTCGTTATGATCGCCAAAGCGCTTTCCGCGGACGCCAAGATACTGGTGATGGATGAACCCACCGCGGTTTTGGGCGAAAAAGATGTCAGGCTGCTGTTTGATATCGTAAAAGATTTAAAGAAAACAGGGATATCCATCATATATATTTCCCACCGGCTGGAAGAGATTTTTGAAATCGCGGATACCGTTACGGTGCTCAGGGACGGCAGGAAAATACATACGGATAAAGTTTCGGAAATTACAAAAAGAGATTTGATTAAATATATGGTCGGGCGCGAACTTGTTGCGGATACTATAAAAAAGGTCACGGCGGACCCAAGCAATCCGGTGATCGAGGTGCGCAACGTAAATACGGACGTGCTCCATGATGTGAGCGTTGAATTGTACAAGGGCGAAATTCTTGGCGTGGCCGGACTGGTCGGTTCGGGAAGGACCGAACTTGCAAGGGCGATTTTGGGCATTGATAAATTGAAAGGCGGTTCGGTGAGAATCAACGGTAAAAAAACGACGCCGAAGATTAAAAACGCGATCAAGGAAAACATCGGTTATGTGCCCGAAAGCAGGAAAGCGGAGGGGCTGCTCCTCAATATGGACGTATTGACCAACGGGTCCATCGCGACGGTCGGTCCGCTGTTTTCGAAAGGCGGGTTTATCAACAAGAAACGTGAGATGCTAGAAACCACCCGGGCGCTGGATAAACTGAATGTTGTCCCCAAGGAATATTCGATCATGATCAAGAACCTTTCGGGCGGGAACCAGCAGAAAGTTGTGCTTGCGAAATGGCTGGTTGCGGATTCGAAGATACTGATCATCGACGAACCCACGCGCGGGATAGACGTTGGGGCGAAAGAAGAGATATACAGCATTATGTATAATTTGCGTGACAAGGGGTATTCCATTTTTATGATCTCATCCGACTTGCCCGAGATCATCCGCATCAGCGACCGGGTCGTCGTCATGGCGCACGGAAAGATCAGCGGAATGCTTTCTGCGGATGAACTGAACGAAGAAGAGGTCATGACCCTTGCGACCTGATTTGCCCCAAAAGGGTATATAAAGGGTATATAATGATGCGATTTATTTGATTGGAGGGTAATACGATGGCGATCGAGAGAAGAAAAGCTGAGAACCTGGGAAGGGAATCTTATGATTATCCAGACGGAACGATCAACTGGAGAGAAGTGGTCCCGGATATACCCGGCCATTGGCCCGGAATATTTGGAAATGCCGAAACGGAACAGATGATCACCAGGGAGAAATGCGGTTCAAAGCAGACGGTTATGGGACGTTCGGTGTACCATTCCGGCGATCATCATGAACCCCATGTGCATTTTTACTGCGAGGAGATCATGTATTGCCTCAGCGGCAAAGGTGTTGTGGGATCGGGCGACAAGGAATATCTTCTTTGCCCGGGCGACGTACAGTTTTCGAAAATCGGCGAAGTGCATTGGCTGAGAAATCCTTTTGACGAGCCGGTGGAATTCATCTGGATATACAGCGGGGTTTCCATGCCCATGGAAAGCGGGTATGCGACCTGCGAGATTTTTGACGAGGGTATGGAGATATACAAGAAAAACAATCCCGTTAAATAGCGGCGCGCAACCAGGCGTAACTGAAATTTAAATTAGAAAAGGTGATAGCGATGGCGAATGATTTGATACAAAAAGCGATGTCTGTCCGTTCCCTGTTTAATCTGGACGGTAAAACCGCCATTGTAACGGGCGGAGCGAAAGGACTGGGCAGGGCCTGCGCCCTGGGACTTGCGGGTGCCGGAGCCAATATTGTGATTGCGGATCTGGACCCGGGCAATACGGAAAAAGAAATTGCGGGCATGGGCAGGAAAGCCGCGTCCGTGGTGGTGGACGTGCGGGACGAGAAGCAGGTTGCCGCCATGGTACAGAAGGCCGTTGACGCATTCGGCAAGGTTGACATACTGGTGAACTGTGCGGGCGTTGCCGACGTGAAGTCCATTGTGGATTTTGAGCTCTCATTATGGGAAAAGATAATGGACATTAACGTCAAGGGAATTTTCCTGTGCTCCCGCGAGGCGGCAAGGCAGATGCTGAAACAGGGGATTGGCGGAAGGATTATCAGCATTTCCTCCCTGCAGGGTTTCGCCGGACGCGCGGGCGACCCCGCGTATTCCGCCAGCAAAGCCGCGGTGAACATGATGACGAAATCCATGGCTTGCGAATGGGCGCCGGACGGTATCTGTGTGAACGCGATCGCGCCCACCTGGTGCTGGACGGATATGACTGCCCCCACGCTTTCAAGAGAGGATTTTTATTCCGAGTTGAAAAAGCGAATTCCGGCGGGAAGGGCCTGCAATCAGGACGACCTTTTCGGATTGGTCGTATTCCTTGCTTCGGAAGCATCCAGTTTTATAAACGGTGCGATCATACCGCTGGACGGCGGCGCGATCGCCTGCGACGGATTCCCTGAGGCCAAATAATCAACAGAGTACGGACAAATATTAAAACGATTTGTTTTAGGTTTGCTGCCTTTGTTTCGCGTTGGAAAAATTAATTTTTTTAGATAAAAAGGAAAACAGGGAGAATGTTTTATGGCTGAAGTTGGACAGAACACGATAACCGATTGCGAAGTTTTGCTGATAACAATAAGAAACAAATACAATTTTTTTTCCAATGCGGCGAAAAGAGTGGCGGATTATCTCCTTTCCTATTGCGAAGAAGCGGTTTTTCTGAATATTTCCCAAATAGCCGAAAGAGCCTCCGTGAGCGAAGGAACGATCACAAAATTTGCCAGGACGGTGGGGTTCAGCGGTTTCCAGGAACTGAAGATCGCAATGGCGCGCTCCAATTCGCTGTACAGAGAGAAAATCGAATACTACGGCGACATTCCGCTGGAAAGCAATGTGGAAAGCATCTGCAAGAGCGTTTTTCATCAGAATATCGAATCCATTAGCGATACTCTAAAGATAATCGACACGAATGCGATCAACCAGGCCGGCGAAAAGATCATTAAAGCGAGGAAGGTTGACGTCTACGGGATGGGAACATCTTCCGTTGCGGCGAATTACGCGAGGCTCAGGTTCTACAGGATCGGGATCATTTCCAATGTGTACTCGGACCCGCATATGGCGATTATTTCCTCTTCGCTGCTCAAAAAAGAGGACGTTGCGATCGGCGTAAGTAATTCCGGCCAGTCAAAAGATGTGGTGGAGGCGCTGCGGATCGCCAGGGCAAATAAAGCCACGACCATTTGCATTACCAATTGCGACAATTCGCCTATCGTGAAGGAATCGGATATCGTTTTGTTTACGGCTTCAAAGGATTCTCAGGTTTTAAACGAAAGCCTTTGCGCAAGGGTCGCGGAGATTACCCTGTTGGACGCATTGTATGCGACCATTATAAGTAAAAAAAAGGAAACACTGATACACAATCTGGAGATTACGTCAAAAGCGATCAAATCGCTCAGAATCTACGGAAAATAGAAGATAAAAATATAAAGACTTGGCGCGAAATTAATTATTTTGGGAGAACATCATGAAAGCAGCTTATTATGAAGGTATAGGGCGTTTGTCTGTGGAAGAGGTAGATCTCCCTTCAATTTCAGATGATGATATGCTTCTTAAGGTAAAGTATGCTGCTATATGCGGGACTGATATCAGGATTTTTAAAAACGGCCATTTTAAGATAAAAGACGGTGAAAAAAGGGTCTTGTCCCATGAGGTCGTGGGGGAAGTTGCCAAAGTCGGTAAAAATGTGAGTTGTTTCAGTCCGGGGATGCGGGTGGCGGTCGTGCCCAATATCGGCTGCGGCTATTGCTACGAATGCATACAGGGATTCAATGAACTTTGTGCGGATTACGAAGCCTTCGGGATCAGTCTGGACGGCGGATTCCAGGAGTATATGGTTATACCGGGTATTGCCATCCAGGCAGGGAATATCCTGAACATTCCGCAAAACCTATCCTATAAGGAAGCGGTTTTGGCCGAGCCGCTTTCCTGCTGTTACAATTCGTACCGGTCGCACAACACGTCGCCGGGCGATACCGTACTGGTGATCGGCGCGGGCCCGGTCGGCGCTCTGCATGTTTTGCTGAACAAATTCGTGGGGGCTTCCAAGATCATATCCGCCGATCTTTCCGAAAGAAGGCTTGAAAAAATCAGGGAATTGGGGGCGGACCTCATTATAGATACCTCCAAAACGGACCTGCTCGACCGGCTGATGGAATTGACCGACGGACGGGGGGCGGACGTTGTGATCGTCGCTTGTTCGGTGCCTGCATTGCAGACACTTTCCGTGAAACTGGCCGCTCCGCACGGAAGGGTCAGCTTTTTCGGCGGGCTGCCCGAGGGCAGAAGCAACGTTGAGATCGACACCAATATCATGCATTACAAGGAACTCAAGCTGGTCGGGACGACCGGTTCCAACATACTGGATTTCAAGAAAGCGCTGGACATTCTGGCGTCCGGGCGGCTGGAAGTGGAAAAGATCATTACGAACGTGTTTTCGATCGATCAGATTGAGCAGGCATTTGCGTTTGCAATGAGCGGGGAAGGGTTGAAAACAGCGATAAGCTTTTGATGAGGTTGGAAATTGGATAATAAAATGAACGCGGCGGTATTGAAATCGCCGGGTGTATTTGCAGTCGAAAGAATTAAGATACCCAAGACAGCGGACAACGAAGTATTGGTGAAAGTAATGGCCGCCGGCGTTTGCGGTTCGGATCTGGACAGGATTATGCATACGGGAATGTATCATATGCCTGCTGTTCCGGGCCATGAATTCAGCGGCCGGATTTTTTCGGTGGGTAAAAACGTCAAAAACCATAAGCCCGGCGATCGGGTCGCGGTCGCCCCGATACTGCCGTGCTATTCCTGCGTCAACTGCAAGCAGGGTTTTTACGGCCAATGCGACAATTACAATTATATCGGTTCGAGAAGGGACGGCGCTTTTGCCGAATATGTGAACGTGCCCGAGGAAAACCTGATACCCATGCCGGGAAACGTTGGGTATCCGGAAGGCGCGGCGATCGAGCCGGCGGCGGTGACGCTGCACGGGATGCAGAAAGTGCGAGTGAATCCCGGAGATTTGGTGGCTGTTCTGGGATGCGGCGCGATCGGAATTTTTGCTATACAGTTTGCGAAGCTTCTGGGGGCGGGCATGGTTGTTGCGGCTGATGTGGTAAATAGCAAACTTGAGAGCGCCAAAAGGGCCGGCGCGGATTTGGTTGTGGACGCGAAAAAAGGCGATGCCGTCCGGCAGATTGAAGAACTTTTTAACATGAGGATGCCCGATGCCGTGGTGGAAGCGGCCGGGTCCAGCATTACGCAGGAGCAGTCCATCCGGCTGGCCAAGAAGCAGGGAAGGATATTGTTTTTGGGTTCTTCACACCAAGACGTGGTTTTCCCGCCAGCGTCTTTTGAGAAGATCATCCGGAACGAACTGACCCTGTTCGGATCCTGGAATTCGTACAGCGCTCCCTTCCCGGGAAGGGAATGGGCGGCGGTTATGCGGTATGTGAGCGACGGGCGGTTCAATATACGGGATTTCATCACGCACAAAATCACGCTGGAAGAGCTGCCCGGCGTTATAAAGAAGATGTTTGACCGGGAAATGGAGTATAACAAGGTCGTCGTCTCTTTTGAAAAGGCTGGTGTGTGATGCCGGCGTATTTGATCGGAACCGACATCGGCACACAGGGAACCAAAGCCGTATTGTATGATACCCAGCTGAACCTGGTTGCGTCTTCCTTTGGCGGCGGGGCAAAATCCAGGCTGTTCAACGTTATCAAGGCCGAAGTCCTGGGGGTGCAGTCGGTCGCGCGCGAAGTCGTCGGCGCCGCGCCTTTGGGCAGCGCTGTCCTGGCGGGGATCGCCTGCGGCGCGATCAGCGACTACAAGGCGGCCATTGCAAGGACGGCGGTCAATCTTGAACTGATCCGGCCGAATTTAAAGGCAAACGCCTTATATGGGCCTTATGCGCATACGTATCTGCGTATGATGGACGCGCTGACGCCGATTTATAAAAGCGGGATTTATAACCTGTA
>Ga0351941_1062_pt1 | contig 37700 bp, 38 predicted proteins | sample TotcelHT113001N9_FD_206853 | JGI IMG/M metagenome (GOLD analysis project Ga0351941, IMG submission 206853) | Enriched cells from coal bed in the Powder River Basin, Montana, United States - Total cells T11 rep2 HSBNCT.T11.300.1.N9 ...
AGTGGATGGCAAACCGCAGATTATTGATAATCCGAAATGGAAGTAGGAGGTTCGCATTGAAAATACTTGTAACGCCGACATCGTTTTTGAAGCCGGATAACGCAAAGGCGAAGGAAATGATAGAAGCCTTTGCGGACGAAGTGGTGTACAATGACCTTGGACGCCCATTAAAAGGCGATGAGGTCTTAGAGCGTCTTACAGGCGTGGACGGATACATTGCCGGGGTGGACTATATCACGGCCGATGTGGTTGAAAAGATGCCGGGGAGCGTGAAGGTGATTTCACGCTACGGTGCGGGCGTGGACCGGGTGGACATTCCCGCTTGCACGAAAAAGGGCATTGCCGTGGCCAATACGCCGGGCGCGAACGCGGTGGCGGTATGCGAACTGGCGTTCGGCCTGATGCTGTGCGCCGCGCGCAATATCCCCAAATTGCATGCCGCAGTGGAACGGGGTGAATGGCCCCGCAGCGAAGGCGTGGAGCTGTGCGGCAAGACGCTGGGCATCGTGGGGCTGGGCGCGATCGGCAGGAACCTGGCAAAACGCGCCATTGCGTTCGGCATGGTTGTGCAGGCTTACGACCCCTATTTTGACGATGCGTTCGCAAAGGATAATGGGATTAGAAAAGCCGGGCTTGACGAAGTGCTGCGTTCCTCCGATTTCATTTCGCTTCATGTTCCGCTCAGCGATTCGACGCGGCATATGATCAGCCAAGAGCGCATTAAAAAAATGAAAAGGGGTGCGGTGATTATCAACACGGCCCGGGGCGGTCTGATTGACGAGACGGCGGCCGCAAAAGCGCTGCAAGACAGCCGGCTGGGCGGCATGGGTTTGGACGCGTTTGAGCAGGAGCCTTTGACGGACTCTCCCCTGAAGGGACTTGACCGCGTGGTGCTGACGCCGCATACAGGCGCGCATACCGGCGAGGCTGTGCAGGCCATGGGAATGATGGCGGTGGAGAACTGTATTGCTGTGCTCAAGGGCGAGGAATGCAGATATGTTCTGAATAAACAGAAAGGTTTTTAAGTTATGGAAAAGTCTGAAGTTTTAAAACGGCTGACGGATTGCGGCGTGGTGGCGGTGGTGCGTGCGGACAGCGAAGAGACGGCGATTGGTATTGCCGAGGCGTGTATAAAAGCCGGGATTGTGGGGATTGAGATCACCTTTACCGTTCCCGGCGCCGCCGAGATCATCAAAACGCTGACCCAAAAGTACAGCCCTGAGGAAATGCTGGTGGGAGCGGGCACGGTGCTGGACAGCGAGACCGCCAGGATCGCGATACTGGCCGGGGCGAACTATGTTGTAAGCCCCTGTCTGGACGTGCCTACGGTCAAGACATGCCTGCGGTACCAGGTGGCCTGTATGCCGGGCGCCATGACCGTCAAGGAAGCGGTGGAGTGCATGGAAGCGGGCGCGGATATCATAAAGATATTCCCGGGAAACCTTTTCGGGCCTAAGATCATCAAAGCCATCAAGGGGCCGCTGCCCCAGGCGAAGATGATGCCCACGGGCGGCGTGAACGCGGACAACGCGGGCGAATGGATCCGTGCCGGCGCGGTGGCGGTAGGCGCGGGCAGCGACCTGACGGCCGGCTCGAAAACCGGCGACTTTGATTCCATCATTGCAATCGGCAAAAAGATGGTGGCTGCGGTCAAAGAAGCGCGGAAACAGATGTAATCAATGTAACCGTTATCACCCGAAGCGTTTTTTAAATGCGCTTCCGATGATTCGGTTCTTTGCGGTTGTCCCGTTTGGGCCGGTTTGCATTCGAAGGGAAGATGGCAAAGGAACGATCATTGGCACCATATTCGGCATACTGATCATCGGCATCATTAATAACATACTGACACTGCCGGGTGTGGACCCGTTCCTGGTGAACGCCGTCAAGGGCGTGATCGTCATACTGGCCGTGCTGTTCCAGCGCAAGGAAGTCGAGCAATAAGGACATTACAAGGGGATTATATCATGAAGTTTGGAGCCAGTACCTTTATATGGGTATCGCCATTTTCAAAGATAACGCTGGACCTGCTTAAAAAAGCGAAGGAAATGGGTTTTGACGAACTGGAAGTCTGCATAGAAGATCCCGGGACAATCGATACCGCGGCCATCATTGACGCGGCGCAGGAAGTCGGCATCGGCGTCCTTATCTGCGGCGCATTCGGCCCGGACCGCGATATCAGTTCGGAGGACGCGGAGATACGGAAATCGGGCGTCCGGTACATCAAGACCTGCATCGATATGGCGCAGGCGGTGGATTCCCCCCTGGTGTCCGGACCCATGTATTCCGCAACCGGCAAGTGCGCTCTGCTTTCCCCCTCCGAGCGCGAGCAGCAGTGGAGCCGGGCGGTGGAAAACATGAAGGCCCTTGCTGATTACGCGGGGGAGCGGGGCGTGAAACTCGCGGTGGAGACCTTAAACCGGTTTGAAACGGATTTTTTGAACACCGTGGACCAGGGATTGGATTTTTTCCATCGGATCGGAAGGGACAACGTGGGGTTTCTACTGGATACCTTCCATATGAACATTGAAGAAAAAAATATGGGCGACGCGCTGCGGCGCGCCGGCAAAAAAATCTTCAATTTCCACGCATGCTCCAACGATCGGGGAACGCCGGGAGAAGACCATCTGCCCTGGGGGGATATCACCGATGCGCTTAAAGACATTGGTTATGACGATTACGTGGTGATCGAATCGTTTACCACCGATATCGTGGAGATCGCGCGCGCGGTGTCGCTCTGGAGGCCGCTTGCGGCGTCTCAGGACGCCCTGGCGGGGAACGGCCTTGCGTTTTTGAAACGGATCTTTTAAAATGTCCGGGAGCAATGTTTTTAAAAAGGCATATGAACAGTCATAAGGAATATAGGAAAATGGTTTTTCCCCTGCATAAAATGCATGCGCCGGGTGCGCATGCATTTTTTTATATTGATCTGCACCCGCTTTTAAAGGCTGAACAGAACACGGCCAGCGCCATGGCCGCAATGGCGACCTGCGGACTGATTCCTTTTATTTCAACCTTCGCGGTTTTCGCGAGCATGCGGGCGTGCGCAGAAGGAAAACTGACTGAAAAAGCGGGCTGTTAGCCCGCTTTTGATACGTCTATGGTGATATAGGGCGCATAGCCGCCCGTATATCGGACGCTGACGTTATAAGCCCCGTCCTGCCAGGAGAAGGCGTATGCATCCGATTCCGACTGGGCAAAGCCCTGCTTGCCTGAATAGGCGTCCTTGTAATGCGCGGCGTAGTCCGGCTCCGCAAGACTTGTGCGGTATATGGTGATGTAATGGCTGGTCTTGCTTCCATAATATTGCTGCTGGTAGGTGATCTCCTGCATCTCCGATACCCCGTATTGGTCCACCAGGTCCGCGGGATAGCCGGAGAAGTAAGGGTTTGCGTCAACGTAATCGTCGGCAGGCAGGCCCAGCGTGAGATACACCGCGGTGGTGCTGTCCGAGTTTTCCAGGAACATTAAATCCACTTTGTATCCGCCGATCGTTCCGCTGAGCTGGTCGGTGATGACGTCGCCCTCCAGGACGGGGGATTCGCTTTGCTCGGTCAGAAGGCCGCCGTAGTACTTGATGAGGCTCTGCTGGTCCGCCGTGGATTCGTAAATAATTGAATAGATGTCTTTGCCGATGTCATATACGCCGTTCTCCCGAAAACTGAAGCCGCAGCTTACAAGTGCTTTCGGCTGGTAGAGGGGAAGTGCATCCTGCGGGTATCCGGAGAGTAAAGCGGCGTTGATCTGCGCCGCGGTCTGCTCGTCCGCAAGCTGAGCCGAGGATTCTTTCGCGCTGCAGGATGCCAGGGAAAATGCGAGAATCATCGCAAGCAGAACCGGTAATATTTTTTTCATTGGATTCTCCTTTTATTTCAAACAGGCGGCAGTTCGTCTTTTTGGTCAAAGGCATCATTATCTTCAAGCTGTGCGATCATCACGGTATTGCAGTGGGGACAAATGGTCATTTCGCCAATTTCGGACGTATTGATCACGAATTTTTTTATACACGACGGGCAGGTGACTTCCGCTGTCATGTCGTCGGATATATTGCCGCTCATGTTTAGGCCGCCTTTCTTTATGGGTCTCCCGAAAAGCCGGTTGGTTTTCGGGAAGTTGTTTTTGTTATTATACCATAGTTAACATTTTAAATAATGAATATTCGGTGATATTTTCGGATGCAAGTTTTTATACAAAGAGTTATAATAGTATGCGTGATCCATTTAGCAAAGGAATAAAAAGATTTGAAGCGGAGATACAGGCGGACAAGACCGGCATTTAACAGGAGAAGATACAGGCGGATGAAACCGGCGTTAATAATCGTCATTGCCGCGGCCCTGGCAGCCGTTTGCCTGACCGTTCTTTTTGTAAGCCTGGGAGCGGGAGGAGACGCGGGAAACAGCGCCGCGCCTTCCGGGAGCGTTACGGCTGCGGCGGCCAAGACCGCCCGCCCGGCGCCCACGCCGACGCCCACGCCTGCCCCGACGCCTACCCCCACCCCTACGCCCACGCCCGAACCGACGCCCGAGCCCGAACCGCTCGCGGGGATCGTGATCGGGATCGATCCGGGGCACCAGGCGCAACAGAATTCCGACCCGGAGCCGGTGGCGCCCGGAAGCGACGAGACCAAGATGAAGGTGACGTCCGGCACGGCGGGCGTCGCGTCCGGCGTGGACGAGCATGTTGTGAACCTGAAGGTGGGGCTCAAACTTAAGGATATGCTGGAAGACGCGGGCGCGACGGTGGTGATGACCCGGACCAGCGCGGACGTGGACATTTCCAACCGTGAGAGGGCCGGGATATTCAACGACGCGCAGGTGGACCTGGGCATCCGCCTGCATTGCAACGGGGTGGACGATGAGAGCGTTCATGGCGCGTTCATGTTGATTCCCGAGGATAACCCCTATGAGGATAAAGTCCGGCGCGCGGCCGAGACCATCATAGAAAAATATACCGATACGACGGGTCTGAAACAGCTGAACACGCAGGTGCGCGGTGACCAGACCGGCTTTAACTGGTGCGAACGGCCCATCGTGAACATCGAGATGGGGCATATGTCCAACCCCGACGAGGATCTCCTGATTACCGACAAGGACTTCCAGACCGACATGGCCAAAGGACTCTATAAAGGCATACTCGCGTATTTTAAGGAGCAGTAAAGCTTTTTGTTACCTTTCTTTTAGAAAACCGGGGTTCCCGAATAGTTTGCTTTTTGGGGTGAAATGGAAGGCAAAGCCAAAGAAAACCAACAACAAAAATAAAGCGCAGATAACAGCCGGAGTACCGGTGCCGATTATTTGCGCTTTTTATATGTGCCAGGTTTTCTTTCGTTTCTAAAAGAAAAAGTACAAAAAAATCACTCTTCTATTTCGCCCTCGGCTTTTGCTACGGATATGTCCTGGTCGAAATGCTTTTTCTCTATATGCTGTATCTCATGGAGGTAGGCTATTTTCATTTCGTCCTGGGAGAGGGTGCTGTTGATATAGATATTGTAATCCGAGTTTTCGTCCACCACCGTCATGGCTTTGACGCGGCCCGGGAGCTGGGTCAGACGGATGAAGACGTCATTCATCTCCGCCGCTTCCCTTGAACATCTCTATGATCTTGATGGATTTTTCGATATCTTCACGAGTGGCGTTGCGGCTGACCGAGAAAAGGGCGCGCATCTCCGGGCGGGAGAATGCTTCGCTCATCATTTGCAGGGTCTCATCATCCATCACGGGGGACTCAGCTTTTTCTTCCCAGCCCATAAGGTATTCGGGCGTGACGCGCAGCGCCTTTGCGAGGGCTTCCACTTTGGAGAGCGGGATGTTTTTGATGAAGCCCGTTTCGTAACGCTGCAGAGTGGATTTGCTCATGCCGGTCTTGTCCGCCAGGTCCTGATAACTGAGGCCCAACTCCAGGCGACGGTTCCGGATACGATCGATTATTTCTTTGAAATCATTTTCCATCACTGATACCGCCTTTTTATTACGGGGTGCGATTGCTTTTGTTTACAGTATACACCAATGGATTAAAAATGCAACAAGAATATTTAAAAAAGTTGCATAAATGGGTTGACAAGCCATATAAAATGATGTATGCTACAGATAATCCCAAAAATGCAACGCAAGTGCGCGATGGATGAACAGACGCGCAATGGCTGCTTAAGAAGTGAAAACGCCATGAGAAGGTGTTTCCGAAGTGATATTGGTAAGTGATCAGAGCGGATGCGGGAAAAGGGGAAGCATTGCAATTTTTTTTAGTCGGCTGTTCCCAAAAATGCAACGAAATATATATTCACAGATGGGGAGGAAGAGATCATGCATAAGAGAAAGTATAAGGTACGGGAGTTCAGCATTGTATGGTGGCTGATGGGCGCATTGTGGTTCGGCATGATTTACGGACTGACCGTGCTCTGGCTTGCCCGGGTGGGCGGATGACGCAGTCTTGTTTAAAATCGCAATTTTAATGATCGTATTGATGTTTTTAGTCCTTCTGCTTCCGCACGGAGGCTTATTGGGTATCGCAGAAAAGGGAAGAAGCCGCAGATCTTCCCTTTTTTGCATTTTTCAAAGACATTGAAGAAGAAATTCCCGCCGGGGCACGGTGAAATAAAAGGCGGTCCGGATCAATAAACCAGATAAATTTTGGCGCGCTGTGATTGACGGGGCTGTATAAAAGGCATATTATTAGTGAAAGCGCAAAGAAATAAAAACGCGCAGTATGAATAACATTTTTAGGAGTTTTTAAAAAATGCGGGAGAGCTACAGCATTTTTGACATCACCGGCCCGATTATCATCGGGCCTTCCAGTTCGCACACCGCGGGCGCCTGCCGGCTGGCCAACGCCGCGCGCGCCATCCTTGGACATAAAGTCGCGCGGGCTGTGATACACGTGTACGGTTCGTTTGCCGAGACTCTTTCCGGGCACGGAACGGACAAGGCGCTGGTGGGCGGATTGATTGGGATCGGTCCGGACGACGAGCGGCTGATGGACGCTTTTGACATCGCAGAAAAAAGCGGGCTTGATTTCCGATTTGAGACCGAGGACGAGGTGACCGCGAGCGCGAACATGGTGCTGTTTGAACTGGTAGGGGCGGACGGCCTTTCCATGAGCATACGCGGCGCGTCCATCGGCGGGGGAAACATCATGATTGACCAGATCGACGCAACATTTTTGCAGATCAGCATGAAATATAACACGCTGATTGTGGACCATCTGGACAAGGCGGGCGCCGTTTTGGGCGTCGCCGAGATCCTTGCGGGGCATCATATCAACATCGCCAGCATGAACCTGTACAGGCAGGGGAAACACGGGCGGGCATATATGATACTCGAGACCGACGAAGAGATCGGGGAGGATGCGCAAAAAAAGATCAAGGCCCTTTTGGACATGCAGTCGATCTATATTAAAAAATTGTATTAGAGGTATTTAAATATGTACCAGTATCAGTACGGCACCCAGGCGGAGATTGCCGCCCTTGCAAAAGAAGAAGGCCTTAAAATTTCGGCGATCGCGTTGCTGCACGAAGCCGAGCGGGACGAGACCGACCCGGAGGAGATCAGGCGGAAGATGAAACTCTCCCTTGACGTGATGAAAACGAATATAAAAAACGGCATTGCCTCCGAAGAGCCGTCCATTGGAGGGCTGATAGGCCAGAACGCGGCTAAAATGGCCCGGTATTTGGAAAGCAGGCAGGCGTACGGCGGGCCGGTGATGGGCCGGGCGGTGGCGTATTCTCTTGCCATCACAGAGGAAAACGCGCGCATGAAAAGGATCGTCGCCTGCCCGACCGCCGGAGCGAGCGGGGTGGTGCCCGGATGCCTGATTGCCGCGGGCGAGGTATTCGGGTACACCCAGGAACAGCTTTTGGACGGGCTTTTCAACGCGTCCGCGATCGGGATCATCATTGCGAACAATTCTTCCATCAGCGGCGCGGAAGGCGGATGCCAGGCAGAAGTGGGAACTGCCTCCGCAATGGCGGCTTCCGCCCTGACCGAACTTGCGGGCGGAGACGTGGAGGCTTGTTTTCACGCGGCGGCTTTTGCCCTGAAAAATCTATTAGGCCTGGTGTGCGACCCGGTCGCCGGCCTGGTGGAAGTGCCCTGTTCCAAACGGAACGCGGTGGGGGTGGCAAACGCAATTGCTGCGGCCGACATGGCGTGCGCCGGCGTGCAAAGCGTGATTCCCTTTGACGAGGTGGTGCTTGCCATGAAAGAAGTGGGATGCGCGCTGCCGGCTACGCTCCGTGAGACCGCAAAAGGCGGAATCGCCGCGTCCAGGACCGCGCGTGAGATTAAAAAAAAGATGTCCCGTCTATAAACAAAGATTGATTATCGGTAAAAAACCCTTTACAATTCTCTGAAAAATAATATATAATTAGAATAACGTTATATTAATAAAAATATAACGGATCTGTAAAGGCGCCGAAGGATACAGGCTATTCAAAGAAGCGTCGTTTTTTTGCCAAAAGTTTGCCTTTTGTTGAAAATGTTTTCGGCCAGCGGATACTGCTTCGCATATGAGAATATCAACGCGATTTTGGCGCTTACAGAAAGGAATTTATTTATGAAGAAAGGGTTTTTAATCGCAGTAGCTCTTTGTATGGTCTTTTTGATGGCCGCCTGCGGCGCGCCGCAGGCGTCTGCGGAACCTGCCGAAACTGCATCGGCACCGGAGAGCGCTTTTATTCCGCCGTCCGAAGAGAAAGTTGAACTGACGATCGCCGCGGCGGCCAGCCTGACGGATGTGACCGCCGAGATCGCGGACGCCTACAAGGCCGTGGAGCCAAATGCCGAGCTGACTTTCACCTACGGATCTTCCGGAAATTTACAGACGCAGATTGAACAGGGTGCGTTGGTGGATATCTTTATGTCCGCCGCGCAAAAACAGATGAACGCGCTGGAAGAGGAAGGCTTGCTGGCGGAGGGGACACGGAGTGACCTTTTGGAAAACAAAGTGGTTTTGATTATACCGGCGGAATCCACATTGGACATTACGAACTTTTTTGATTTGGCAACCGATACCGTATCCATGGTCGCGTTATGCGATCCGGCCAGCTCTCCGGCGGGGGAGTATGCCGAAGAAGTATTGACTTCGCTTGGAATTTTGGATACAGTTAAAGAAAAAGCCAACTACGGATCGGACGTCCGGCAGGTGCTGACCTGGGTGGAAAGCGGAAACGTGGACTGCGGTGTTGTTTTTTTAACGGACGCGGCTACGTCGGACAAGGTGAAGGTGGTCTGCGAGGCGCCCGAAGGAAGCGTGAAGAAGATCATCTACCCGGTGGCTGTGCTGGAACAATCCGCGAGCAAAGATGCGGCGATGCGTTTTATAGCGTTTATGGAAATACCGGACACCGCGGCGATATTTGAAAAATACGGTTTTAAAATGACCTGAAGCTAAAAGAGGGATTTTTTATGGATTTGTCGCCCTTATGGCTCTCTCTCAGGGTTGCTCTTCTGGCAACCCTGATCACATTTATCCTGGGGCTGCTGGCCGCCCGTCTGGTTGCGGGCATGCGGCGTGCCAAGGGCCTGGTGGACGGGGTGTTTACCCTACCGCTGGTACTGCCACCCACGGTGGTGGGGTTCTTTTTGCTGGTGATCTTCGGGAAAAACGGGTTCATCGGACAGTTTTTGACGCAAATCGGCGCGCCGGTTGTGTTTACCTGGCAGGGCGCCGTGATCGCGTCCATGGTGGTTTCCTTCCCTTTGATGTACCGGACCGCGCGGGGCGCTTTTGAGCAGATGGACCAGAACCTGCTGGCAGCCGGCCGGACGCTGGGCATGAGCGAATGGACGCTTTTTTTTAAGGTGATGCTGCCCAATTCCATCCCGAGCGTCATGGCGGGCACGGTGCTGGCCTTTGCGCGCGCGTTGGGCGAGTTCGGCGCGACCATCATGCTGGCCGGGAATATCCCGGGCAAGACGCAGACGGTTTCCGTCGCGATCTATACGGCCGTGCAGGCGGGCAACTGGGATTTGGCCTATGCGTGGATGGGGATCATTGTGGGCATCTCCTTAGTGACCATTGTGCTTATGAACGCGTGGGGACGGTACGGAACGCGATACAGAAGGGAAACGGAAAAAGAATGGCGCTGACGGTGGACATTGAAAAGAAACTGAAGGGCTTCCGTTTGAAAAGCGGTTTTGAAGCGGGGGACGAGACTCTGGCCATTTTGGGGGCTTCGGGCTGCGGAAAGAGCCTCACGCTGAAATGCATCGCGGGCGTGGAGAAACCCGACAGCGGGTATATCGAGATGGACGGACGGGTGCTGTTCGACAGCAGACGGGACATAGACCTGCCCACGAGAAAACGGGGCGTTGGGTATCTGTTCCAGGATTACGCGCTTTTTCCCAACATGACGGTGGAGGAGAATATCGGCAGCGGGATTGTAAAGGGCGTGGACAAGGCGGCGATCATACGGGAAAAGGTAAACGCCTTTTATTTGAATGGCCTGGAAAGCAAATACCCGTCCCAGCTTTCGGGCGGACAGAAACAGCGGGTGGCCCTTGCGCGCATGCTGGCCAGCGCACCAAAGATGATCATGCTGGACGAACCGTTTTCCGCGCTGGACAGCTTTTTAAAATGGCAGCTTGAACAAGAGATACTGTCTTTGCAGGAGCAGTTTGACGGAAGCATCCTGTTCGTTTCGCACAACCGGGACGAGGTGTACAGGCTCTGCGACCGGGTGGTGGTGATGGAAGACGGGACGACCCAGGAGGCGCTGGGGAAAAAGGAGATGTTCGCCGACCCGAAGACGCTTTCGGCCACCCTCCTTTCAGGATGCGAGAACATATCCGCCGCTAAAAAAATGGGGACAAGGGAATTGTTTGCGACAGACTGGAACGCAAAGCTCGAAACCGCGGCGGACGTGCCGGACGATCTTGCGTACGCAGGCTTTCGGGCTCATTATTTTGAAGTGGCGGACGCCATGGGAACAAACACGGTCCGCTGCGAGGTGACCAGGGTGGTGGAGGACATGTTCTCCATCATTGTGATGGCCCGGGCGGCCGGAAGCGAGGAGGGCAACGCGCGCTCCTATCTGCGCTATGAGCTAGCCAAGGAAGGGTGGAAAAAGCTGAAGAATCCGAAAGAACTGTTTCTTCGGATGCCTGCATCCCAGCTGATATTAATGAGATAAACCGGGATTGCATGATGAAAGAAGGAGAATACATGGCTGATGAAAAAGACCTTCGCGCAGCGTTGATCACATCCAGCGACATGGGGTACGCGGGAGAGCGGGAGGATACGAGCGGTGATCGGCTGGAGGAGATGCTGCGGGCGCAAGGATATAAGATTGCCGGACGGACCATTTTGCCCGACGACCGAAGGATGCTGGAAGACGAGATGAAACGCCTATGTGACGGCGGGTTCTGCGACGTGGTATTCACCACCGGCGGGACCGGACTTTCACCCCGGGATATAATGCCCGAGGCGACGATCGCGGTGGCCGACCGGATGGTTCCGGGCATTGCGGAGGCTATGCGGGCGCACAGCATGCAATACACCCGGCGTGCGATGCTGAGCCGGGGGGTATGCGCCATACGGAAAAGCACGCTGATCGTCAATCTGCCGGGCAGCCCCAAGGCCGTGAAGGAATGCCTGGATGCGATCTTAAGCGAGCTGCCCCACGGTATAGAGATTCTGCGCGGGCATACGGAACACGGCGCGCGGCCGGCAAACGATTACAAGACAGGAGGAGCCGATGAAAAAAATTGACCTGAAAGGCGGGATGGGCTGCGCCTGCAAAATCGATTCGGCAAAATTGCGGTCCGTTTTATCCGGGATACAAAGGATGCCCGACGAGAACCTGTTGGTTGGATACGATAAATCCGACGACGCTGCTGTATACAAAATAAGCGAAGATATGGCGATCGTCCAGACGCTGGACTTTTTTACGCCCATGTCTGAGGACCCGTATCTTTTCGGGCAGATTGCAGCGGCAAACGCGATGAGCGACGTGTACGCCATGGGGGGCGAGGTTTTGACCGCGCTCAACATTGTGTGCTTCCCCGAAAAGGAGGATACCGAGATTCTAAAGGAGATCCTCCGGGGCGGTGCATTGAAGGTCAAGGAGGCCGGCGCGTGCCTGGTAGGCGGACACAGCATCAATGATTCGTCCATCAAATACGGGCTTTCCGTAAACGGGATGGTACATCCGGGGAAGATTTTGTCCAACGCCGGGGCGAGGAGCGGGGACAGCCTGATCCTGACCAAGCCGCTGGGCGTAGGCGTCATCAATACGGCCGGCCGGGTGGGGGAAGCCTCCGCCGAAGCGACCGCCAAAGCCGTTTTAAACATGATCACCCTCAACAAATACGCGATGGATATATTGAGGAAGTACACCGTGCACGCCTGCACGGACGTGACGGGTTTCGGACTGGCGGGGCACGGGCTTGAAATGGCGTGCGCATCCGGCGTGACCCTTGAAATGCGGGCTGCCGACATGCACTTCATCCCCGAGGCGGAAGGATATGCGGCCGATTTTCTGGTGAGCAGCGCCGCCCAGAAGAACCGGAACAATTACGCGTGCAGCATCGACTTTGAGATTTTGTCCTTTGCGCGCGCCGAACTGCTTTTTGACGCGCAGACATCGGGCGGACTGCTGGCCGCGCTGCCCGAAGAAGAGGCGCAAAAGGCCCTTGAAGAGCTGAATGCGCTCCCGATCAAGAGCGCGTTCATAGGCAAGGCGGTGCCCATGCAGGAAAAAGCCATCGTTTTTAAAGGAGAGTAAAGCCATGAAGATTATTGACGCAAGGGGCGAGACCTGCCCCGTTCCCGTGATACTCATGAAAAAGGCCCTGAAGGAAGCGGAAGGAGAGAACATCCGCGAGATTGTGGACAACGAGATATCCAGGGACAACCTTGAAAAAATGCTCAGAGAGCTTGGGCTTTCATATACGTCGTTTGAGGAAGACGGCGATTTTGTGGTACAGGTGAACCGGTCGGATACCGATGCCGGGAGCCTGCCCTTGAAAAACGCATCGGATACCGTGCTGGTGATCGAATCCGACACCATGGGGCGGGGGGACGACGAGCTCGGGCGTATACTGGTAAAGAATTTTTTATATGCGCTGACCGAATCGGACGGGCTACCCGGGAAGATCGTATTGTACAACACGGGCGTCAGGCTCGCGACTGTAAACGAGGATACGGCTGCGGATCTTAAAAAACTGGAGGAGAGGGGCGTAGGCATCCTGGTGTGCGGGCTGTGCCTGAATTATTTCGGCCTGACCGAAAAACTGAAGGCAGGCAGCGTTTCCAACATGTACGCCATTGTAGAAGCGAAGTTGTCGGCCGGGAAGATCATCAATATCTAAGCTATGGAAAAAGAAACGTTTTACCTGGTATGCTTTGAATCCACCCAGCGGGCGATCTGGCTTGAAAAAGAGATCGGCAGGCGGTCTGATGGCATACGCCTGGTGCCCATACCGCCCGAGATTCGGGCAAGCTGCGGGCTGGGGCTGAAAATACCCCCGGAATTGTTCGGATGGGTTTTAGGGAGCGGCGCGAAAGAAGAGGTTTTCAAGGATGAAATATATGTCGTGCATAAAGAAGGCGGGCGAAGGAGCGTTGTGAAATGGGAAAGGAATTGATCTATCTGAACAACGGCGCGACCAGCCTTATGAAGCCGGAATGCGTTTACGACGCCTTTTTGACCGCCGCCAGGAATTTTTCCAATATGGGGAGGGGCGTGAGTACGCTTTCCATGGAAACGGGGAGGGCGGCGCTTTGTGCAAGGGAATCGATTGCCGCTTTGTTCAATATTGAAAATCCGCTTAGAGTGGGGTTTACGAAGAACGCGACCGAGGCGCTGAACGCCGGTATTTTCGGGTTGCTGAAAGCGGGGGACCATGTGATCAGCACTGCGGGCGAGCATAATTCCGTGCTGCGGCCGCTCATGCGCGTGCAGGACGTGCGGGGCGTGGAGAGTACCCTGCTGCCTGTGGACGGCCTGGGGCGCATCTCCCCCGAGTCTTTTAAGAAGGCATTGCGCGCAAACACAAAGATGATCGTCATGAGCCATGTTTCCAACGTGACCGGAAACATTTTTGATATCCGAGAGGTCGGGAAGATTGCCCATAGCTGCGGCGCGCTGTTTTTTCTGGATGCGGCGCAGAGCGCGGGCGTGCTGGACATAGACGTGGAGAGGGACAACATCGACATGATTGCGTTTACTGCCCATAAGTACCTGTTCGCCTTCCAGGGTCTGGGCGGGCTGTATCTGCGGGAAGGCGTTCCCATGGAGCCGCTGATACTGGGCGGGGGGACGTCCGGCTCCGCGGATGTGCGCCCCAAACTGGACATGCCCGAATTGGTGGAGGCCGGCACACAGAACATGCCCGGGATTGCCGCGCTTGATGCATCCGTCCGGTTTATGATGGAAAACTGGGAGGCGATTCAAAAAAAAGAGGGGGAATTGACCCGGTATTTTTTAAAAAGGATCAAGGAGGCGGACGGGCTTAAGATGTTGGGCGAACCGGATGCGCAGAACCGCATCGCTCTGTTTTCACTGGTGAGCGACAGGTATTCCATTTTGGATCTGGCCACCTTCCTGGATGAGGAGCGGGGCATTGAAACGCGGCTGGGGCTGCACTGCGCGCCGTTGATCCACAAATATATCGGCAGTGAAAAGACAGGTACGCTGCGCGTAAGCCTTTGCTATTTTAATGAAAAAGAGGAGATAGACGCGCTGACGGATGCGATAAGGGATTTTGAGAAAAGCGTATGATTCTAATAGAAAGGAATATATCCTTCATTTGTGAAGGCTGTTGAAAGCCCCAAACACAAGGCATTTTGGGAGCGGAGCCGAACGCACGCCAAAGCGTGATGAAGTGAGGCGAACGCTCATTGAGCACGCGATGAATGCGAGCGCAAGCGTAAAAGCGAAACTTACGCGAAGCATGAATCCGTAGCGAAGTGTCGGGGCGACGCAAGCGTTGTTCACCCTATGCTGAGGAACAAGCGGAAAATCCGGGGTCCCCGAAATTGTCGTAAGATAATTTGGGGTGGACAGAACGCAGCAGTTGGAGTTTTTCAGTAGCCTGAAAGGCGGATTTTCGCCTTTTTTTTGTATGCAGCCGCAAAAAGAATGGGCAAACAGGCGAAAATATGATAAAATTTTTTTTATATATGTTAAAATAAATTACATAAATCCGACACCAAAGGAGACTGCATGGGAATCGCACAAAAAAAGCCGTTTTTTCTGAAAGCGCTGCTGCTTGCCCTTGTTTTGGTTCTTGCGCTGCCGCAGGCAACGTCTTTTGCGCAGACCGCGTACCAGAACAGCGAATACGACGCCATGTCCTATATGCTGGTCGAGGCGGGGAGCGGGCAGGTTCTGGCCGGGCACGACGCGGAGCAAAAAGTGTATCCCGCCAGCACGACCAAGCTGATGACCGCCCTGCTCCTGCTGGAGCAAAAAGGGCTGGACGGGGAAACTACGGTGGGTACCGAGATCAACGGCCTGCCAAACGGGTCTTCTCTTATGAATATTGAGGTGGGGGAAACCGTTTCCATCAAGGATCTGTTCTATGGGTTGATGCTTTCTTCGGGCAACGACGCCGCCTGCACCATTGGGGTTTACGTTTCGGGAAGCGTGGATGCTTTTTTGAACCTGATGAACCGGCGCGCAGTTGAGCTTGGCATGGCGAACACCCGTTTTGTGACCCCCTATGGCTGCTTTATCAACCAGGACGACGAGGGAACCATACCCGAGGACATGCTGGGGATTAACCATTATACCACCGCGGCTGATATGGCGAAGCTCGCCGTTGAGGTTTCTAACTATCCCGAGATCCTTCAAGCGGGAAACACAAAGACGTACATGCTTTCCGCCACCAACCGGCACGCGGAGGCGCGGGAGATAGAAAACTCCAATCCGCTCATCCATACGCCCAAAAACCACCCCGAACTATCCGAATTTTACTATGAGTACGCGACCGGGCTCAAGACCGGCACGGTAAACAACATCCGGCTGGGGGACGAGATTATATCTGCCTACGGCAGCGTGGTAGCAACCGCGGAAAAGGACGGGCTTTCGCTGATCGCGCTTGTGTTTGGAGACGAGTCTGAAAGGGAAACGGACAACGGGACGCAGCGGTCTTATAAACGGTGGCAGCTGGCCGCCGGCCTGTTTGACTACGGGTTTGCAAACTATGCCTGGGTTGATATGGGCGAATATATCATGCCCGTTTCGCTCACCCGTCCGGTGGATACGGAGGAAAACAGCGGGATCAGGGAAGGGACGTTTGACATCGCGAGCCGGGGCGACGCGCCGCCGGACAAGGCGCTGCTCTCAAGCGCTGCCGCAAGCGCGCTAAAGAGCGGTGATTTGAGCCTGGAAGAGAAAGTGGATATTAAAGACGCGCTGCCTTATTTTGTGCAGGTGGGCGACACCGTTGGAACGGTGGAGTACACGCTTGACGGCGCCAAAGTATACGAGGCGGATCTGGTTGTGACCGGGCAGACCCTGACCCAGACCGAGCCGCCCAAGGAAACCGGACAGCCGGCCGCAAGCCCTCTTGGCGGCGAGGAGCTGCCGGGCTGGTTTTTATGGGTGATCATACCCGCAGCCGCGGGGGGAGCGCTTTTTCTGATACGCGGGATCAACCTTTCCCGGCGCAACCGGCGGCGCAGCTACCGCCGCAGCCGACATTAAAAGCGCATTGAGAATAAATGTATGCAATGAAAAGAACCGCACTTGGGCGGTTCTTTTTGATGTTGATTTTTTTGGGGCAGGTCAGATCTTCATGTGTTTTAAAGAACCGTTGTTGCAGATGAGCACGATCTCGCTCAGTATGCTGACGGCGACTTCGGCGGGGGACCCGCCGCCCAGCGCGAGGCCGACGGGAGCATAAACTTTATCCAGGTCTTCCTTCGGGACGCCTTTTTGGATGAGGTTGCCCATCATGGTGGCGACCTTCCGCCGGCTGCCGATCACGCCGATGTATTTAGGATGCTTGGGGGCGATGTTCCCAAGGGCCTGCTCATCGAACTTGTGCCCCTGGGTTGCGATCACCACATAATCCGACGGGGAGAGGGCGATTTTTTGCGTCTCCTCCGCGATGTTTCCGCAAATCAGGCGCCGGGCGGCCGGATACCGCTCCGGGGAGACGATCTCCTTGCGGTCGTCGATCACCGTGACGTCGTAGCCCATGATGTCCGCCATCTTGTAAAGCGCGTGGTTCACATGCCCGCCGCCTATCAGGATGAGCTGCATGGCGGGCGCGTATACCTTTACATAATACTCCGCGCTGCCGCCGCACTCCATGCCGAGGTCTTTTTTCAGATCATAGGAGAAAGAGCGGCTTTCTTTCTTTTGAATGCATTTCTTGGCATCCTCGATCGCGCGGTGCTCCAGCGCGCCGCCGCCCACCGTGCCGCCGATGTTGCCGGTTTCGTTCACCAGCATTTCCGCGCCCGGCTCGGCCGGGGTAGAGCCGTCCGCCACGGTGATGGATACCAGCGCGACGATTTTGTTTTGTTTGATGAGTTCGGGAATTTTTTCTATCAGCATGCGTTTGCTCCTTTTACTTTGATAGCATTTGTATGGCAAGCAGCGTGCCGAATCCGATGAGGCGCGCCTTGTCCGAAACAGTATAGCAGTATGCAGGAACGTCCCGCGGATCCACGTCCGCGGTTTTGAAGCCATCCGTAACGGGGTACCCGTCCCGGATGAGCCCGCGAAGAATGCCGCTGATGTTTGCACGGACGCTCTCGCCGTTTACCGTTGCGATCGTCTGGCCCGACTCGACGTGGCTGCCGATGCTTGCGATGTTCTTTATTCTGCCCGATGCGGGGGCGTATATGACGCGCTCCCGGGCGTAGCCGCCCACAACGCCGGGCATACCCGAATCTTTCTGGGCGGGACCTTCCGTAATCACACGGCCCAAAGTATGGCCGCGGTTGGTTTCCACCACCGCGTGAACATCTCCGCCCGCGGTGAACCCCGGGCCAACGCCGATGACCGTCCCGGCCATATCCATGGTTGTGCCCAGGTTTTTTTTGGCGATAATGGCGTCTACCACGACATCCGGCCGGAGGGTTTGGATGATTTTCGCCTCCGGATCGACCAGAACGGGAATATGACCTTTGGCCAGTACGCCCGGAACATCTTTTGCTTCGCAGCGTTCGCCCGTGATGTTTTCCACCGAATAGACGCCTTCATATACCGCTTCGCACAGGGATATCGTCCGGCGGATGGCGGAGGGGGCTGCAAGCTCGGTGACGACGATGCTGTAGCCGAAATTTTTGAGGATATACAGGATGCCCGTTGCCAGGTCGCCCGCGCCGCGCACGACCACCAGTCTGTTATTCATTCGCTTTTCCCCCTTCTTTAAATATATAGGTTTGGATAAATGCGTCCGCCCACTTCATGTCCCGTGAGGTAAGAAAGACGGGAACGCCGGATTTTTCCATGAACGCGCGTGCTTCTTCCCGCGGGTTTTTAAGGACGTCGGCCTTGTTTAAAAACACGATTTTTACCGCATTCCGGGGTGCTGCCTTAAAAAGACCGTCCGGATGGACTGCCAGGGCGAGCAGGTGGATGAAACCGATGCGGTCCCCGGCAGCTGCGCCGGTGATTTGCGAAAAGAGTGCGCTGCGGTGTACGGTTTCGTCCGACAGGGGCTGCCCCAAACTACTAAGGCCGATCACGCCGATCGCCAGGCTTGTATCTTGCGGATACACCGGTTCCCACGCTTCGGGCGCCTTGAGCGGGAGTCCCTTTGCGCCGTCCGCTTCCACGATGACGGCATCGAACAATCCTTTCTTGGAAAGGGCGTCGATTTCTTCTCCCGAAAATCCCTTAAGTTTGCCGTCTGCCGATGTTTCTTTCGCGGCGGCGGTCAGAGGGGCTGCCGGTGCGACCGAATGAATACCGCCGACGGTCAGCGGAACGCCGGGGGGAGGGAGAATATGGGTGGTGGTGGTTAAAAGCACCGTTTGTCCCATGCGCGTAAGCGCTTCGCCCAGCGTTTTGCACACCGTCGTTTTGCCGCCCGCGCCAACGACCGTTATGATCATATTGACTGCCCTGGTTTTTAATATTTTATCTTTTATATTATTTTAGTTGATTTGGGCCTTATTTACAATACCATTCGAAAACAGGACGGATTTCTTCTTTTTAAGGCTCTAAAAAACGCTTTGGAAAGGGGCGTGGGGGGCCCCGGTCTATTGACAAACCGCCCTCTTAGTGATATATTTTGAACATAAAAAATATTTTGGTGACCAAAATTTATTTTGAAACGCAGGGGACACTGCAAGCGGGCGCGGGGGCGCGGACGAACCCATAAAAGGACGTTATTAAAAGACCGGCAGCGCTGCGGGTATTGGTAGCAGGATACAGTTTGCAAAGCGGTACGGGCAAAGGCAGATATTGAGTGGAAGTTGAGGGCAATGTTTGATTGCCTTTTTAAATTTTTATATAAGGAGTACCCTGACTGCATATGGATTTTGAATTGGTAAAAAACAAGGCGAAGGAATATGAAGCCGGCATGACGAGGTTTTTGCGTGACCTGATCGTCATCCCGGGTGAAAGCGCCGGGGAAAAAGGTGTGATTGAGCGGATTCGCCTTGAGATGGAGAAGCTTCATTTCGATAAAGTGGAAGTGGACCCCATGGGGAACATTCTGGGAACGATGGGGAACGGGAAAAAGACCATCGCCTTTGACGCGCACATCGATACGGTGGGCGTGGGCAACCCGGAAAACTGGACATTCGACCCGTACGAAGGGTTTGAAACGGATACCGAGATCGGCGGGCGGGGAGCGTCCGACCAGCTGGGCGGCATGGTGAGCGCGGTGTACGGCGCAAAGATCATGAAGGATTTGGAACTGTTGGCCGGCTACAGCGTGCTGGTGACGGGCACGGTGCAGGAGGAAGACTGCGACGGGCTTTGCTGGCAGTACATCATAAACGAAGACAAGGTGAGGCCTGAATTTGTAGTGATCACCGAGCCGACCGACGGGAACATCTACCGCGGGCAGCGCGGACGCATGGAGATACGGGTGGACGTTGCGGGCCTCTCCTGCCACGGGTCTGCGCCCGAGCGCGGGGAAAACGCCATCTACAAGATGGCCGAGATCATACTTGAAGTGAAAGACTTGAACGAGTGCCTGCATGTGGACGAATTTCTGGGCAAAGGCACGCTCGCGGTCTCCGAAATCTTTTTTACTTCACCCTCGCGCTGCGCGGTGGCCGACAGCTGCGCCATATCCATCGACCGGCGGCTGACCGACGGTGAGACCTTTAAGACGGCGCTTAACGAGATCCGGCAGCTGCCTGCCGTAAAAAAATATTGCGCAAAGGTATCCATGTACAAGTACGACCGGCCGTCCTACACCGGCCTTACATACCCCACCGACTGCTACTTCCCGACCTGGGTATCGCCGCAGGACCATGCTGCGACTCGGTCCATGGTGGACGCGTACCGGGGTATGTACGGGGAGCCCAAGGTGGACAAATGGACGTTTTCCACCAACGCCGTTTCCATAATGGGAAGGTTCGGCATCCCATGCATTGGTTTCGGGCCGGGCAAGGAGGCGCAGGCGCATGCGCCCGACGAAAAAACATGGAAAGAGGACCTGGTTAAATCTGCGGCGGTATACGCTGCGCTGCCCGAAAGTTATAAAAAGTACGACAAATAGAGTATATTGTTTAAAGAGGATACATAAATGAGCACATTTGAACAGCTGACCGACCTGATAATGAAGCTTGATTTAAGCAAAATGGTTGAAAACGACTTTTTTCTGACGTGGGAAAAGACGGAGGACGAGATTGCGGGCGTGTTTGCCGTTGCCGACGCGCTCCGGGCCCTGCGGGAGAATAACATATCCGCAAGGATTTTTGACAGCGGGCTTGCGATATCGCTCTTCCGGGACAATTCCACCCGAACGCGGTTCAGTTTTGCATCCGCCTGCAACCTTCTGGGGCTTACCGTGCAGGACCTGGACGAAGGGAAATCGCAGATCGCGCACGGTGAGACGGTGCGCGAGACCGCGAACATGATCTCCTTTATGGCCGACGTGGTGGGCATAAGGGACGATATGTATATCGGCAAGGGAAACAAATACATGCGGGATTTTGCGGAATATGTCGGCGAAGGGTATGCGGACGGTGTGCTGGAGCAGCGGCCGGCGCTGGTGAACCTGCAATGCGACATTGACCATCCCACCCAGACCATGGCGGACATGCTGCATGTGATCCACCACTTTGGCGGTTTGGAAAATCTGAAAGGCAAGAAAATTGCCATGAGCTGGGCGTATTCCCCGTCTTACGGCAAACCGCTTTCCGTGCCGCAGGGCGTGATCGGTCTGATGACGCGTTTTGGGATGGATGTCGTGCTTGCACACCCCCAGGGTTATGAAGTGATGGCCGGGGTGGAGGAGGTTGCGCAAAGAAACGCCGCGGCGAGCGGCGGCAGCTTTAGCAAAACGTACAGCATGCGCGAGGCGTTTTATGGCGCGGATATCGTGTACCCGAAAAGCTGGGCGCCCTTTGCGGCCATGGAGAAACGGACGGAACTCTTTGGCAACGGGGATACGGACGGAATCGATAAGCTTGAAAAAGAGCTTTTGGCGCATAACGCCGGGTTTAAGGACTGGGAATGCACCGAAGAGATGATTAAAAAGACCCGGGACGGGAAGGCGCTGTACCTGCACTGTCTGCCCGCCGACATTTCGGGGGTTTCCTGTGAGAGCGGCGAAGTTGCGGCCAGCGTATTTGACCGCTACAGGATCCCGCTGTACAAGCAGGCCGGATATAAACCCTACATCATTGCGGCGATGATCTTCCTTGCCAAGACGAAGCATCCGGAGGAGAAATTACGTGCGCTTTTGAAAAAAAGTTCGCCGAGATGGAACGGTTGATATGGAAAAAAAACGTATTGTGATCGCACTGGGGGGCAACGCGCTGGGAGAATCGCTGCACGAACAGATGGCCGCCATTCAGAAGACCAGCCGGTATATCATCGCGCTGGTGGGAGAGGGGCATGAAATCGTACTGACCCACGGCAACGGGCCGCAGGTCGGATTGATTCTGGACTGTCTCGACAGCTATCGCGTGAACCACGACATCGACGCGTTTTCCCTGTCGGTATGCGTGAGCATCACCCAGGGGTATATCGGCTACGATCTGCAGAACGTGATGCGCGAGGAGATTTTAAACCAAAACCTGCATGTGCCCGTTTCCACGGTGATCACCCAGGTGGTGGTGGATAAGGACGATCCTGCTTTTATGGAGCCGACCAAGCCTATCGGCAAATATGTGTCCGGGCAATTCGCCCGCGGGCAGATTGCGGCGGGCAATACATTTAAAGATTTCGGCGCCAAGGGGTTCCGGCAGGTGGTGGCGTCGCCCAAACCGCAGCATATTGTGGAGAGCGAAACCATCCGCGCGCTTCTTCGGGCCGGACAGCTGGTGATCGCGTGCGGGGGAGGCGGGATCCCGGTGATCCGGCAGGGGAACCATTTAAAAGGCGTGCCGGCGGTGATCGACAAGGACCTGACCAGCGCGCTGCTGGCCGGGATGATTAACGCCGATTATCTGGTGATCCTGACCGCCGTGGAGAAGGTTTTCTTGCATTACGGGATGGAAAACGAAACGACGGTGGACAGAATGAATATTGCGCAGGCGAAGCGCTATATTGAAGAAGGGCATTTTGGAAAGGGATCCATGCTGCCCAAGGTGGAGGCGGGCATATGGGCCGCGACCCAAAACCCCGCGTGCAAAACGATCATTACCTCTATTGAAAGGTTATCCGACGGATTCAATGGAATTACAGGAACGCTCATAGAATATTGAAGCAAATCGAAAGGGGGGCTGCCTTATGACAAAATGCATCGGGAACGGTGTTGTGATCACGCATGACGGGACGATGCCGCTGATTAAGAACGGGTGCGTCGTGGTGGAAGGGAACCGGATATCCGATATCGGGGAAACCGACCGCGTGCGCACAGAATACCCGAACGCGGATTTTCTGGACGCCAAGGGCAGTTTCATCATGCCCGGGATGATCAACACGCACGGGCACATTTACAGCGCGATGGCGCGCGGGATGATGCTGAAAGACACAAAGCCCTCCAAATCCTTTGCAGACATCCTTCAAAATCTCTGGTGGCGGGTGGACAGGGCTTTGGACTTGCCCGAGATCCGCATGAGCGCGTATACGACGTACATCGACTGCATCAAAAACGGGGTGACGACCTTTTTTGACCACCATGCGAGCGCCGGACATGTGCGGGGCAGTTTGATGGAGATCGCAAACGCCGCGGGCAGCCTGGGAATACGGACATCCCTGTGCTATGAGGTGTCCGACCGGGACGGCGAGGGGATCGCGCAGCAGGGGATACGCGAGAACGCGGACTTTATTGAATATGCCCGATCACAGGAGGGCGACTTGATCAAGGGGATGTTCGGGCTGCACGCATCCTTTACGCTTTCGGATGAAACTTTAAAAAAATGCGTACAGGCGGCGCAGGGCGCGGGATTCCACGTGCACGTGGCCGAGGGTCCCGAAGATCTTGCGGACAGCCGGGCGAAGTACGGCAAACGGGTGGTGGAGCGCCTGCTGGACAGGGGCGTTCTGGGTGAAAAGTCCATCGCGGTGCACTGCATCCATGTGGACGGCCATGAGATGGACCTGCTGCGGGAGTCTGGCACCATGGTGGTGCACAACCCCGAATCCAACATGGGCAACGCGGTTGGGTATTCCGCAGCCCTTGAAATGATGAAAAAAGGTGTACTGGTTGGGCTGGGAACCGACGGGTATTCGACCGATATGCTGGAATCCTTAAAAGTGGCCAATATTCTGCATAAGCACGAGCTGAAAGACCCGAACGCGGCCTGGACGGAGGCGCCGGCTATGTTGTTTCAAAACAACGCGGCCATCTGCGGGCGGTTTTTTAGGCAGCCGACCGGCGTGCTGAAGAAAGGCGCGCTAGCGGACATCATTGTGGCGGACTACGATGCGCCCACGCCGGTGACGGGAGGCAATTACAATTCCCATATCCTTTTCGGCCTGATGGGACGGAGCGTGCGGACCACCATGATAGACGGCCGATATGTAATGCGCGGCCGGGAGATATTGACCGTGGACGAACAGGACATATATGCGGAATCAAGAAACGTGGCCGATTCTTTTTGGAACCGGGTATAAACGGATAAAAGGAGCAGGAGAGTTTTGAGCGAAATCATGACCCCCATCCCGTTTGACAAACTGATTTACTGGATGATGGAGGAGTATAAGAGCAAACAAAGCGTATTTGGCGTTAAAAAAGAAAAATTTTACAAGAACGGTTCGGAAAAACGGTTTCAAATATTCGGCCGGTATATCGGCAGCCCAATCGGCGCAGCCGCCGGACCGAACACCCAACTGGCGCAGAACCTTGTTGCGGGATACGTTGCCGGCCTGCGTTTTATGGAGCTCAAAACCGTGCAGGTGATGGACGGGGAGGAGATGCGGGGGTGCATCGAACGCCCCTGCATCAACATGGCCGACGAGGGCTACAACTGCGAATGGTCCACCGAGCTGACCGTCGGGGAGGCCTACGCGGAATATGTGAAGGGCTGGTTTGCCCTGCATATTGCGGCACGGGAGTTCGGCATAAGCGAAACGCCCGACTTTTTGTTCAACATGAGCGTGGGATACGATTACGACGGGATTACCTCCCCCAAAATTGACGGCTTTATAAACAACATGTCGGACGCGAAGGATTCCCGGATTTTTAAAGAATGCAGGAAATTTCTGCTTGCGAGCCTTGATTTGTTTGAAAATATAGACGCGGCGTATGTGAAGAGCATTGAAAGCGGGATATCCGCATCCATTACGCTGTCCACATTGCACGGCTGCCCGCCGGAAGAGATTGAGAGGATCGCACGGCATTTTATATCGGTCAAAAAACTGCATACTTTTATCAAACTCAACCCGACGCTGCTGGGATATGATGCCGTACGCTCTCTGCTGGATGAGATGGGGTACGGTTACGTCATGTTCGACCACCGGCATTTTGACGCAGATTTGAAATTTGTCGACGCGGTCGTTCTGATCGAGCGGCTGAAAAAAGAAGCAGACGGGATCGGGCTTGCGTTCGGCGTGAAACTGACCAACACCTTTCCCGTGATGATCAAAAGGGGCGAGCTGCCCGGGGAATTCATGTATATGTCCGGAAAAGCGCTGTATCCCCTGAGCATCCATGTGGCGAGGAAGATATGTCTTGCTTTTAAGGGAAAACTGCCCGTGTCTTTTTCGGGCGGGGCGGATTACTACAACGTGGACAAACTGGTTGGCGCGGGGATCGCGCCGGTGACCGTGGCCACCGCTCTTTTAAAGCCCGGGGGGTATGCCCGTGCGAAGCAGATGAGCGAAAAGGTGGAAAAAATGGTGGACGGCCCCTTCAAAGGGGTGGATCTGGAGGTGCTGGACAAAATTGCCGGGACCGTGGCCGGCGACGAACGTTACCGGAAACGGACGGGCGCGGGACGTGGACGCAAACTTTTAAGCGCGCTGCCATTGTACGACTGCTTTGCGGCGCCTTGCCGGGACACTTGCCCCATTGGCCAGCAGGTGCCCGAATATCTTGCGCTGGCCGCGGCCGGGGAGTACGAAAAGGCGTTTGCCGTGATTGCGCTGGACAATCCGCTGCCGGCCGTCACCTCCGAGATTTGCAGCCATGCCTGCCAGGACAAGTGCACGCGGACAGACTACGACGGGCCGCTGGAGGTCCGGGATGCGAAAAACGCGGTGGTGAGACGCGCGCAGGAAAGCTTTCTTGAAAAGCTGGCCGCGCCGCCCCTTCGCAGCGATAAAAAGGCCGTTGTGATCGGCGCCGGGCCCGCGGGAATCGCGGCGGCTTTGTACCTGCGGCGCAACGGCGTCAGTGTGACCGTTTTTGAAAGACGCGAGCAGCCGCTGGGCGTGGTACGCTATTTAATCCCGGGGTTCCGGGTGAGCGAAGAGGCTCTCCGCATGGACTTTGAGCTGGCGGAAAAGACCGGCGTGCAGTTTGTTTTCGGCGCGGACGAGGCGTATAATATATCTGCGTTAAAGGAAAAATATGACTTTATGATCATCGCGACCGGCGCGTGGGCGAAGAGCGCCTGCCCTGTAAGGGAGGGCGGCGAAAACCTGATGGACGCGCTTGCGTTTCTGGAACAGTCCAAGGCGTGCGGATGCGGGATGGACCTGGGCAGACGGGTCGCCGTGATCGGCGGCGGGGATGTGGCCATGGACTGCGCGCGGACGGCAAAACGCTCGCCGGGCGTGCGGAAGGTGAGCGTCGTCTACCGGCGGACAAGGGAATTCATGCCCGCGCAGGAAGAGGAGATAACCCTTGCTTTGCGGGAAGGGATAGAGTTTTTGGAACTGCTTTCGCCCGTATCCTACGACGGGAAAACGCTCACTGCCGAGAAGATGGAACTGGGCGAAGCCGGGCCGGACGGGCGCAGAAAACCCGTGTCCACCGGGAAGACGGTCCGTATGCCCTTCGACACCGTTATCAGCGCGGTGGGCGCGCGGGTGGACACGGAAGCGTTTAGGCGGGGCGGGCTTGAGACCGGGGAAAGAGGCTACGCGGCCCTGGACGACAGCAACCGGAGCAGCCTTGCGGGCGTTTACATCGCCGGGGACTGCAGGCTGGGGGCGGCCACCATTGTGCAGGCCGCGGCCGACAGCAAGGCCATTGCCATTGATATTTTAAAGCGGCTTGGGCTAAAAAACGATTTTAAACGCGCAAGCGTGCCCCTGGGCTTAAAAGAAATAACGGAGCGCCGGGGCGTGCTGGCCGAGGGGAAATGCGGCGCTGACAAGTGCCTTGGCTGCGGACAGGCGTGTGAGGTGTGCTGCGAGGTATGCCCCAACCGCGCGAATATAAGCATCATTGCGGGGGGGAAGCCTCAGATTCTGCATATGGACGGCCTATGCAACGAGTGCGGGAACTGCGCCACCTTCTGCCCGCATATCGGCAAGCCCTATAAGGACAAGGTCACGCTTTTTGGGGACGAAGAAGCGTTCCGAAACAGTGAAAACAAGGGATTCGTTTTTCTTGGCGGCGGAAAACTGCTGTTGCGAAACGAAAACGGTGAAGAGTTTGAAGGCGGAGAGGACGATGCGCGGATCTCGGATGAGATGCGCGCTATGATCCGCGCCGTGCGCGAAGAGTACCGGTATCTGATCGTTTAGGAGAAAAAAATTGGCTTCTTTCAGAGTGAACGGAAACTTAATTACGACCGATTCCGAAAAAAACCTGCTCGCCTTCCTGCGGGACGATCTTAAGATCAAGTCCGCGAAAGACGGGTGCAGCGAGGGTGCCTGCGGAACGTGCAGCGTGCTGGTGGACGGCGTCTCCCGGCGGGCGTGCACCCTCCCCGTGCGTAAATTGGACGGCAAAGACGTGCTGACGGTGGAAGGGTTTTCGGCCTACGAAAAGGAAGTCTACGCCTATTGTTTCTCCATGGCCGGGGCGGTCCAGTGCGGGTTCTGCATCCCCGGGATGGTGGTGAGCGCCAAGGCGCTGCTGGACAGGAACAGGGAACCGGACCCGTACGAGATCAGAAAGGCGATTGCCGGGAACATCTGCCGGTGCACTGGGTATAAAAAAATCATCCAGGCGATCGGATTGGCCGCCATGTTTTTCCGCGAGAACCTGCCCGTTCCCGCAGACTTGACCGAGGGGCGGATTGCCCGGGACGTTTTCAGGATAGACGCGGTTTCCAAGATTTTGGGTACGGGAGAATATACCGACGACATTGATATTGAGGGGATGGTTTACGCAAGCGCGGTGCGAAGCCGGTACCCCCGCGCGGTGGTGGAAGACATCGATATTTCTAATGCAAAGCGGCATCCGGACGTTATCGCCGTGATTACGGCAAAGGACGTTCCGGGCAGCAACAAGTCCGGGCATATCGTCCGGGACTGGGACACGCTGATCGCCAAGGGGGACACGACCCGCTATGTCGGCGATTCGATCGCGCTGGTGGTGTCCCGCAGGAAAGAGACACTGGAGGAGATCAAGGGACTGGTGGAAGTGAAGTATACGCCGCTTGCGCCTTTGACGTCGCCCGCCATGTCGCTTGCCCCGGGCGCGCCCCGCCTGCATGAGGGGGGGAACGTGCTGCGCGAGGACCGCGTGCGGCGCGGAGAGGATGTAAAGAAAGTATTCGCGCGTTCAAAACATGTGGTCCGCCATGTGTACAGGACGCCTTTTACCGAGCATGCGTTCATGGAGCCCGAGTGCGCCGTCTGCAAAAACGACGGGGGAGAACTGACATTGTATACCGCGAGCCAGAGCATATTCGACGAGCAGCGGGAGATATCGCATATCCTGGGACTGCCCAGGGAGAAGATTCACGTGATATCCAAGCTGGTGGGCGGCGGATTCGGCGGGAAGGAAGACATGAGCGTGCAGCATCATGCGGCGCTGGCCTCCTATCTGACCGGACGGACCGTGAAGGTGAAGCTGTCCCGGCAGGAGAGCATCAACGTGCATCCAAAACGGCACGCGATGGAGATAGAGATGACCACCGCCTGCGACGAAGAAGGCAGGCTTACGGCCATGCGCGCGCGGATCACTTCCGACACCGGGGCGTACGCGTCCCTGGGCGGCCCTGTGATCCAGCGGGCCTGTACGCACGCTGCCGGGCCGTACAAATACGACAGTATTGACATACAGGGCCGGGCGGTGTATACCAACAACCCGCCGGGCGGCGCGTTCCGCGGATTCGGGGTGACCCAGAGCTGCTTCGCGATTGAATGTAATCTAAACGAGCTTGCAAAACGCGCGGGGATCTCTCCCTTCGAGATCCGGTATAAAAACGCGGTGGACCCGGGCTCCGTATTGCCGGGCGGGCAGGTTGCCGATCAGGCGGTGGCCTATAAGGAATGCCTGCTGGCATTGAAGGACGTATATGATAGCGGGCCGTTCACCGGCATCGCGGGCGCGCTGAAAAACACCGGGCTGGGCGTTGGCGTACCCGATGTTGGTAGGTGCATCGCCTCGGTGGAGGGCGGGAAGGCGCATATACGCACCGGCGCCGCGCGCATTGGACAGGGGCTGGATACCGTGGCCCTGCAGATCGCCTGCGAGACGCTCTCTCTTTCGCCCGATTGGATCGTCGTGGAGGCGCCGGACACCCTTCGGACGCCCGATTCGGGCACGACCACGGCTTCGCGGCAGACCCTGTTTACCGGGGAGGCCGTGCGCAGGGCCTGCTTGCAGATTCGGGAAAAACTGGACGCCGGGGAGGCCCTTTCGGGCTTGGAAGGGAAGGAATTCTACGGGGAGTATGCCTGCGTGACCGATCCCATCGACACGGACAAGGAGCATCCCTTCAGCCACGCGACCTATACCTACGGCGCGCAGGTGGTAGTGCTGGATGAAAAGGGCTTTGTGAAAGAGGTTTTTGCAGTATACGACGTTGGTCAGGTCATCAATAAAAAAAGCACCGAAGGCCAGGTGGAAGGCGGCATCGTTATGGGGCTGGGGTATGCGCTTACCGAAAATTATCCGCTGGAGGGCGGGGTTCCCAAGGCTCGGTACGCTACGCTGGGCCTGTGGCGTGCGCCCGACGTGCCCGAGATGGACGTTCGGTTCGTCTGCACGGATTACAAGCTGGATACGGCGTACGGCGCAAAGGGGATCGGCGAGATTGCTTCCATACCCACTGCGCCGGCCGTCGCGGGCGCGTATTATAAACTGGACGGGATTTTTCGCACCGAATTGCCGCTGAAAGATACGGCATACCGAAAGAAGGTTCAGACTGCCGACTAAGCACAACTACTTCGTTATTTTTCCGCTTACTCCTCAGCGTAGCATCGACTACGCTTGCGTCGCAGTGCTCAAAATGCCTTGTATTTGGGCTTCTCGGCCGCCTTCACTGGACTAAACCATTTGCTGATGCCTGACGGGCGGCTTATAAATAATGTGGTCTAAAGAAAGTGGGATCGAAGTGTGGTTATTAAAGAAGGTTTTGTGGTCACGCCCCGGGGCGTTTTAAAAACGGATGTACTGATCCAAAACGGAGTTGTCGCCGGGATGGGGGAGAACCTTTCGGACGGCGAGGCGCTTGATGCCGGGGGCAAGTATGTGCTGCCCGGCGGGATAGACGTGCATACCCATATGGACCTGGACGCAGGCGCAGCCCGCGCGCAGGATGATTTTTACACGGGCACGGTGGCGGCCGCCTGCGGGGGGACCACCACCATTGTGGACCATCCGGGGTTCGGGCCGGCAGGCTGCGGCCTTGAGCACCAGATCGACAAGTATCACGCTCTGGCAGAAGGCAAGGCGGTGATCGACTATTCGTTTCACGGGGTTATCCAGCATGTGGACGGGGATGTTCTTGCAAAGATGAAGACGCTGGTGGAGGATGGGATCACCAGCTTTAAGATTTACATGACCTACGATTATAAAATAAACGACGGGGACGTATATACGCTGCTGAAACGGGCAAAGGAGCTGGGCGTTCTGATTGCCGTTCATCCCGAAAACGACGGGATGGTGACGCGCCGCCGCGCCGAGTTGCCGGCCGGGGGATATACCGCGCCCATCTACCACGAGCGGAGCCGGCCCGTGGAGTGCGAGGCGGAGGCCGTTAACCGGGTGTGTATGCTGTCTGCCGTTGCCGGGGACGCGCCGCTGTATATTGTGCATTTGTCAAACCATCTGGGTATGGTATACATACGGATGGCGAAAGAGAACGGGTTGAAGAACGTGTTTGTGGAAACCTGCCCGCAGTACCTGACGCTGGACGAATCCCTTTATCTGCGCGACGACGGGGTGAAGTTCATATTAAGCCCGCCTCTGCGGGATAAAAGTAATATCGCCTTGCTGTGGGAGGATATCGGGAAGGGATGGATCGACACCCTGGCGACCGACCATTGCCCGTTCGACTATTCATTGAAGCGTAAACTCGGGGGCGCGGACTTTACAAAATGCCCCAACGGACTGCCCGGCGTGGAGCTGCGGTTTCCGCTGGCTTTTTCGGAAGGCGTGCTGAAAAAAAGGATATCCCCCGTGCGGTTCGCCGATCTTTGCGCCGCGAAGCCCGCGAAGTTGTTCGGGATGTACCCGAAAAAGGGTGTGATCGCCCCCGGAAGCGACGCCGATATCACGATCATTGACCCGAACGCAAGGCATACCGTCCGGCATGCGGATCTGCATGAAAACGTTGACTTCACCCCCTATGAGGGAATGGAGCTTTTATGCCGGGTGGACACGGTCCTGTCCCGCGGGGATGTGATTGTGCGGGGAAATAAATATATTGGAGAAAAAGGAAGGGGCCGTTTTATCAAACGGAGCAAACCGATCCTGGGATAAATACAGAAGTACTTTAAAAACATTTTAAGGAGAACGAAATGAGCAAATACGAGCTGATCGATCTGTCGGTGGACGAAAACAGGCTGCAAAGAGCCGTCAAAAGGGCAAAGGAAAGGGGCATTGTGATTCCGACGTTTGAACAGATGAAAAACCCGGACCTGGTCCCGGCTGACGTGAAGAGTAAGCTTTCGAACGTGGGACTGTGGGATGTGAACCCCTTAAACCTTTTCCGGATCACGTGGCGCAACCAGCCGGTGGAAAAGGGCGGCATGTTCGGCGGGGTGAATTACATCGAGTTTCCGTCCGAGATCACGGGAGTGAAGGCGAAGATTGTGGCCATCAGCGGGAAATGGTTTCCCACCGGGGCGCACAAGGTGGGCGCGGCCTTGGGCTGCCTTGTTCCCAGGCTGGTGACCGGGCAGTTTGACCCGACCACCCAGAAAGCCGTGTGGCCTTCCACCGGCAATTACTGCCGGGGCGGGGCGTACGATTCCTCCCTGCTGGCTTGCGAATCCATCGCCATACTGCCCGAGGGCATGAGCAGCGAGCGCTTTGAGTGGCTGCAAAGTGTGGCCGGGGAGACCATCAAAACGCCGGGCACCGAAAGCAACGTGAAGGAAATATTCGACAAATGCCGGGAGCTTAAAAATTCCGGGCAGGACCTCATGATTTTTAACCAGTTTGAGGAGTTCGGCAACTATCTGTGGCACCACGAAGTGACGGGACAGGCGATTAAAAGCATGCTTTTAGAGGTGATGGACGAAAAATCCAATTATCACGGATTTGTCAGTGCGACCGGATCGGCCGGGACCATCGCGGCGGGCGATTATTTAAAGAAGATATACCCGAAGAGCCGCATCGCGGCATCCGAGGCGCTGCAGTGCCCGACCATCTATATGAACGGGTTCGGCGCGCACCGCATCGAGGGCATCGGCGACAAGCATATCCCCTGGATACACAACGTGAAGAACACCGACGTGGCGGTGGCGGTGGACGACGCGATCCCCATGCAGTGGATACGCATGTTTAACGAGGCGGAAGGCTTAAAACTGCTCCGCGAGAAGGGCGTTTCCGAAGACGTGATCGGCCGCCTGGGCTGGGTGGGCATTTCGGGCGCATCCAACCTGATCTCCGCCATCAAATACGCGAAATACTTTGAGCTGAAGGAAAACGACGTGGTGGTGACCGTGCTGACCGACTCCATTGACATGTATAAAAGCCGCCTTGCCGAGCTGAAAGAGGAAGAGGGGCCGTTTGACGCTCTGGCGGCGCATGCGGCAAACGCGCGGTATTTTGAAGGCATCGGCATCGACTTTATAAAGGAACTTAGCTACTATGACCGCAAGGCCGTGCACAACTTAAAGTACTACACATGGGTGGAGCAGCAGGGCAAGACTTATGAGGAGATTTTGGCGCAGTGGGAGGACGACAGCTACTGGACGGACATTCCGGGCCGCGCAGCCGCGCTGGATGAACTGATTGCTGCTTTCAATAAAAAAGTTGCGGAGTTGTAATATGGACAAAATAAAATACGCGCCCAATCCGTTGAAAACGGGGAAGCTGCCGCCCGAGGCGGCGCTGTTCTCCGGGCGGGAGGCGGAGAAGGTGCTTCGCTTTCACAAATCCATGGGCGAAAAATACAATGTGACCCCGCTTTGTTCCCTGGACGCGTTCGCAAAGAGGGCGGGCCTCCATAAGTTTTTTGTGAAGGATGAATCAAAGCGCGGGACATTAAAGGCGTTCAAGCTGCTGGGCGGCTCCTTTGCCGTGGCAAGATGCATCTGTGATAAACTTGGGGTCAGGATAGAGGACATTGATTTTGAATATTTGAAATCAAGGGAAGTGAAGGAAAAACTGGGCGATCTGGTTTTCGCGGCGGCGTCCGACGGGAACCACGGGAAGTCTGTGGCCTGGGCGGCGCATGAATTCGGCCAGAAGGCCATCATCTATATGCCCAAAGGCACGGTCAGGGACCGGATAGAAGCGATCGAATCCCTGGGCGGCACGGTGGTGGTTTCTCAGTACAGCTACGACTGGTGCGTGCGCGAGGTGGACCGGCTGGCGGCCGAAAAGGGCTGGATTGCCGTTTTGGACACGGCGGGCGAAGGCGACGCGAAGGTCGCATCCTGGGTGATGCAGGGCTATTCAACCATGGCGTTAGAAACCATCGGGCAATTGGGGGAACTCCGACCTACCCATATGTTTTTGCAGGCGGGCGTCGGCTCCATGGCTGCCGCGATGGCCGCCGTGTTTGCTACCCGTATGGGAAAGGATTGCCCGAAGATCTATATACTGGAGCCCCATCAGGCGGCCTGCTATTTCCTTTCCGGTACCGCAGGGGACGGAAGCGCGCGCAGCGTGGAGGGGGAGATGGACAGCATCATGGCCGGGCTTTCCTGCGGGGTACCCAATCCCGTCTCCTGGGAGATCATCCGGAACATTGCGGACGGATTTTTCTCGGTCAGCGACGTGATCACGGCCAACGGCATGCGCATCCTTGGGAATCCGCTTCAAGGGGACCCGCGCTTGGTCGCGGGAGAATCCGGAGCCGTTGGGACAGGAACGATCGACGAGATCATGCGCAGCCGGCCCGATCTGGTAAAAAAAATAGGCCTGGACGGCCGTTCGGTGGTGCTTACATTCAGTACGGAAGGCGATACGGATACCCAGAACTACCGCGAGGTCGTCTGGTACGGTAAATATTCGCTTTAGACCATCGGGGGAAGTTTTTGGGCCTCTTCCTTCAAGGTTTTAAAAAGCCTGTCCGCGCCGGCCTGAACGCCCAATGTAAAATCCGAAAAGAGCGAGATGATGGCGCGAGCGCCCGGCGTGAGCTCGGATCCGCCGCCCGATTCGCCACCGGTGCGGCTTATAAGCAGGTTGAAACCAAGATGTTTCTCCGCGTTTTTGATCATGGCGGTGGCTTTTGAATAGGACAGGGACATCAGCCGGCTGGCAGCCAGCAGGGAATGCGTTTTATCCACGTTTAAAAGCAGTGTGACCGTTCCCGGGCCAAAGAATTTTTCGCCGGCGCAGAGCCGTATGCGGATGGAATAGGTGAAATCTTTTTCCATGATATCTCCTGCGGTCAAAGGGACTGCCTGCGCGAGAACAGGAGCGCTTCGATCTGGTCAAGCTGGACACGGGTGTCCGCGTCCAGAAGCTGCGCCTTGTCCGGTATGTCGAAAGTCCTGAGCAGATCCGGATGCGACTGGACAATCGTTTTACCCGAACCGCCCGCGGGGAGGTTTTGAAGTTCGCCAAACAGGGAAGCCGGGAAAACAGAGGGATTGCCGCGCTTCCCGTGGCTTGAAAGGGCGAGGATGCTGCCGGTTTCGTAAGCATTCGTCATACCGGCGATGGTTTCGCCTTCAAGCAGAGGCTGGTCGCATACGCAGAACATGCAGGCGTCCGCAGCCGGAAGGGCACGGAGCCCCATGCGGATGCTGCGGGCGGCGCCCAGATCGGGACGGTTGTTGACAAGGCCGGAGACGCCGTAGCGGTTTGCGATGGATAAAAGTCCGCTGTCCGCCGCGACCATCAGGCAGTGGCTGAAGCGATCCTGGGGCAGGGCGGAAAGGATGTATTCCACCATCGGCATGCCCGCAAGGGAGGCTATGAGCTTATTACCGCCGAAACGGGTGCCGGCGCCGGCAGCGAGGAGTATACAGCCGATTTTCATGGCGCTCCTTTCATTAAACGGGGTTGGTATTATTATAACTGACACGGAGCAGGATTGCAAAAGCAAAACCGCATATGCGGATGGAAAGGAATCATTTTATGCACAAGATGTTTGCCCAGCCTTTTTGGGAACATCTCGCCAAGGGGCTGGCGGGGCATTTCGGTGAAAACTGCGAGGTAGTGATCCACGATCTTTCGGATGATGCCGACCACACCATTGTAGTTATTGAAAACGGACATGTGACCGGCCGGAAAGTGGGGGACGGCCCATCCAGGGTGGTGCTCAAGGCTTTGGGAAAAAACCCAGAGGACTTAAAGGACCGCATCAATTACCTGACCCAGACAGAGGACGGACGCATATTGAAATCCAGTACCATTTATATACGGGACAACGAAGGCAAGGCGGTTGGCATCCTGGGGATCAACTACGACATTACCGATTTCAAGCGGATGGATTATACGCTGAAAAGCTTCCTGAGCGCGGGGGCGGGCGAGGAAAAACCCGAGAAGATCAACAACAGCGTGAAGGGGCTCTTGGACGAGCTGATCGACCAGGCCGTCCGGCAGGCGGGCAAGCCTGTTTCCCAGATGAGCCGGGAGGACAAGATACGGGCGATCCAATACCTGCACGAGTCGGGGGCGTTTCTGATTACCAAGTCGGGCGACAAGATTTCGAAATTCTTCGGGATTTCAAAATACACGCTGTATAACTATATCGACCTTAAAGAAGACGAAACGAGCGCACGCTAAAGCGTGGAGAAGCGAGTGCAGTCTTCACTGAACGCGAGATAAGCGCAAGCGCTGTAAAAAAAGGAAAGCTGACGCGCCGCGCGAATCCGCAGTGAAGTGGGAGAAAAACGTCGAGTGAGTATATGGAAGGGAGATAGCTTTGAACGGTATAGTAGGGAACGCAACTTTGATCACGGTGGATGCCGGGCGGCGCATCATTACGGACGGCGCCGTAGTCATCAATGGAAGCCTGATTGAAGACATAGGCAAAACCGGTGAAATGAAAGAAAAATATCCGGATGTTCCGTTTTATGATTGGGGGGGCCATGTGATCCTGCCCGGGCTGATCAACGCGCACGTGCATCTGACGCAGGCGCTGATCAAGGGCTGTGCGGACGACGTGAGCCTGATCGATTTTCTTGCGCACCGCATGTGGAGGCTGATGGGAAGCTATACCGAAGAGGAGGCGCGCGTGTCCGCCGATCTCTGCCTGCTGGAAATGATCAAATCGGGCACTACCACCTTTGCGGAGACATTGCTGCTGTCGCGCTACGGGCTTGCAGGGATCACGGATGCCGTTGTTCGGAGCGGTATGCGGGGGGCTCTGGCTAAATCCGTGATGGACATTGCGACGTATGCGTCGCGGGAAAACATCATGGATGAAGGCATGGTAGAGGACGGGGACGAATGCCTCCGGCAGGCCATAGAATGGAAACAAAAAAGCGAGAACGCCAAAAACGGCCGCATTAACATTTGGCTGGGCCCGAGACCGGTTGGTTCCACCACCAGGGAGATGCTGCAGAAGGTGTCCCGGACGGCGAGGGAACACGACATGGGGATTGCCATCCATTTCTGCGAGGTGAAGCAGGACGTGGAGCTGATGCGCGGCCGGTACAGGCAGGCACCCGGCGATTTCGCCGCGTCCGCGGGCATCCTGACCGATAAGACCCTGCTGGTGCACAGCGTATGGCTGACGCCCGAGGACATGGAAGTAATCAAAAGGCATGGGTCTTCGGTGGTGCACTGCCCCGCGAGCAATTTAAAGCTGGCCTCCGGGTTCTGCCCCGTGCCCGAACTGCTCCGCGCGGGGGTGAATGTCTGCCTTGGAACGGACGCATCCACCTGTGACAACGCGTACGACATGTTTGACGCCATGCGGCTGGCGGCCATCATTCACAAGGGCAGGCTGCTGGACCCGCTGGTCATCCCGGCCGAAACGGCCATTGAGATGGCCACCATCAACGGAGCGAAAGCGCTCCGAAAAGAGCATCTGATCGGTTCGCTGGAGGCCCGGAAAAAGGCGGATCTGATTGCCGTGGATATGAGACATGTGCGTATTTCGCCCAATGGTAACCCTGTTTCCGCTATCGTTTATTCCGCGAAGGGATCGGACGTGGACCATGTGATCATTGACGGCGAGTTTGTAGTAAAAGAAAACAAGGTTTTAACGATGGACGAGCAAAAAGTGATTAAAAGGGCGGAAGAGAGCATTGTTCAGGTTCTTAAAAAGACAGGTATACAGAATCGGTCAAGATGGGAAACCGTTTAAAAACATAAGTAAAAAAGGCTTAACAGAACGGTCTGTTAAGCCTTTTTTGTTTACGGTTGGTCATACGGATGCAGCCTGTATTGGGTAAGGCGGCAGCTGCCGGCGTCCGGCTATCTGTCTTCCCGGAAATAGGGAAGTCCGAGACTTTCCGGGGGCTGGTTTTCGCGCTTTTTGCGTATGGAGAAGATAATCAGCACAATGATCGTGACAACGTAAGGCAGCATTTTGAAAAGCTCCTGTGACGATCGGGTAAGGCCCGGAATGTAGAAGAAGAGCCAGAAGAGGACGCCAAACAGGTAAGAGCCCCAGATTGCATGTTTGGGCTTCCAGCGGGCAAAAATCACCAGCGCAACAGCGAGCCAGCCGAGCTTTTCTATGCCGCCGTCATTTGCCCAGGTCCCTTTAATATAATCCATGACGTAATAAAGGCCGCCCAAACCGCTGAT